>MDTB01013607.1_pt1 | contig 15646 bp, 18 predicted proteins | sample 811161 | NCBI WGS metagenome assembly MDTB01 (sample SAMN05326650, study PRJNA326480) | marine metagenome | isolation source: seawater | place: Mediterranean Sea | collected 2009 | reverse complement strand
TTTTTTCTTCTCTTAGGCATCTTTAGCTCCCTTTTTAGTTAAACGAATCAAAATGATTCGTAATTAACTTATTTTTATTTTTTTATACACGTTATGTCAATTCTTTAATTAAAGATAAAATTTCGAAAAAAAATTTGAAAAACAAAAAAAAAATTAATAATTTTTATATGTAAAAAAGTTAATGTTTATGCGCATTATAATCAAATATTTTAATTAAATTAATAAAGTTTTTCTAAATCTTCTTTATATTTATCAAGAATTTTTTTTCTTTTTAACTTTAATGTTGGTGTTAACATTCCATTTTCAATTGTAAATTCCTCATTAATTAATTTAAATCTTCTAACTTTTTCTACTAAAGACAAACTTTTATTCAATTTTTCCAAATAATAATCAATTTCTTCTTTATTTTCTTTGTTGTCACTTACAATTAGTGCAACTAAATATGTTTTTTTGTCTCCATAAACAAAACTTTGTTTTATTTTTTCATTAAGACAAAGTAAATTTTCAATTTTAGAGGGTGAAATGTTGTCACCACCCAGATTTACAATAATTTCTTTTTTTCTATCAGTTATTTTTAAATTTCCATCATTAGTGATCTCTCCTATATCGCCTGTATACAGCCACCCATTTTTGATAATATTTTCAGTTTCTTTTCTCATATTCCAATAACCAAGCATTACATTCTCTCCTTTAACTAAAATTTCACCATCAGACGCAATTTTGACATCATTTGTTACAAAAGGTGGTCCAACAGTTTCTATCTTAATATTTCCTGGTACATTGCAACTCACAACTGGTGATGCTTCAGTAAGACCGTATCCTTGAAGAGTTGGTAAACCAATAGAATTCAGGAATTCTCCAACTTTTTGATCTAAAGCACCTCCTCCAGATACAAAAGTTATCAATCTACCACCAAACTGATTTTTAATTTTTCTTCTTACTAATAATTCACAAAAAAAGTTTAATATTTTTTCACTTGTTTTGAGCTTTTCTTTATTTAAAATTTTTTTTCCTAGTATAATAGTTTGTTTTATCAACATTTTTTTAAAACCTTTTTGTTTTGAAAAATTAAGGAAAATTTTACTATACAAATTTTGATAAAATCTTGGCACAGCTGTCATGATAGTGGGCCTTGCAGCAGACATGTTAGGTAATAATTTTTCTAAACTTTCTGTGTAATAGATTTTTGCTCCAAGGAAAATCTGAATAAATTGAATTGTATGTTCATAAGAATGAGATAGTGGAAGCCATGTTAAAAAGACTGGTTTATTTTTTTGAACAAGTGTTTTCAAAATTTTTTGCGCTCCCTCACAATTTGACAAAATACCCCCATGACTAAGCATTACTCCTTTTGGGTTACCAGTAGTTCCAGATGTGTATATAATACAAGCGATATCCTTTCTTATAATTTTTTGATTATAATCATTGTCAAAGTCTGCTACTTCTTTTTTAAAGATATTTTTTATGCTTTGAATCTCATTGTTAAAATTTTCTATGGATAAAATTTTTACGTCCTTAGTAATAAAATTTTCTATTTTTTTAAATTGAAGATAATTTGAAACAACACATACTTTTGGTTTACAATCATTAAAAATGTACTCATAATCTTTTTCTGAATAAGTTGTAAATAATGGGACTGTAACCCCGCCTGCATTCATTATCGCTAAATCTATAATAAGCCATTCAGGTCTATTTTCCGAAAGTAAAATACATCTATCTCCTTTAGATAAATTTTTAATTAAATAATCAGACAAAACACGAATTCGATATTCTACTTGATTCCAAGTTAAAAAATCTTCTTGTCCATCTTTTAACCATTTCAAAAATGGAGAACGAGATACAAATTTTTTTTCTCTTGATTTTTTAAAAAAAAGTTCTACTAAACTATTTAATTTTTTTAGTTCCATAATTTGGTGGGCGAAGAGAGAATCGAACTCTCACTTTTTTCAAAACACGATTTTGAGTCGTGCGCGTCTACCAGTTCCGCCATTCGCCCTTATCATTTAATATTATATTCATTATTCTGAAATCTAATTTTAATAGTATTTATAAACTTTGTGGCTTTATATGGAATTCTATAACCTGGTAAAGATCCAATATCTTCAGATAAAGTAGCCTTTGGGTGCCAACCGAATGCGAAAATAATAAAAATTGGAATTAATAGTAGCTTTTTATCCCTTATATAAATTAAAAATCTGGGAAATATCACATTTTTAAAAGTTATATAACCATTTTTATATAAATAAAAGTAAAGTAAAATGCTAAATGAATAAAGGATATTAATCCATCTGCCCCAATCCCAAGCGAACATGAATATTATTATTGAGGGCAAGTATAGTAAAAAAAAAAGATTTTCTAACTTAAAATTTTTATTTATAAAGTTATTTTTTGAAGTGAAACGACTTTTAAATAATAGATAATGTAACGGTAAAAAACCCACAAAAAATATTCCTAAATACCTTAGGTAATTAATCAAATTTGCAGTCTCGTGCTGGTTCCAAGTATTAAAATAAACAGTATTTACAACAAGCAAATGTGCTGACATATAACAACGTTCACCAAATTTATTTAAAAGAGCATCACACATTTCTTTATGACCTTCTTGAGACAACGGATTTAGAAAAATAAATGTTATAGCTAATATTGTAGGTAAAAAAATTATAAAAGACCTTATAAAAGTTTTTTTAAACGTTTTGAATTGATTCTTAATTATTACTAAAACTAAAATATAAGGTGCAAATAGGATTACTTGTTCCCATATTAAACAAATTAAAGGTAAAAAAAAGAACGTGCTATAATTAATATAATCTTTTGAATAATCTTTTTGGCAAAATATCATCATTGAAACATAAAAAGAAAACAGGATAATTTCTTTTCTACCTAGAACCTCTATCTCTGCAATAGGATAAAGAAGAAATATTGGACTAAATAATGCAAATATTTGAATTATATTTAGTTTTATGTTTTTGAAATAAATAAAGATTAAATACAAATATAAAAGATGAAAAAAAGTTTGGAGTAAAAAAATAACAAATCTTAACTTTAAATCAAAAAAATCAGAAATTATAAAAACAAATTCTCCACTTAGACCTCTTCTAGTGAAACCACCTTGGTAGTTAATTAACCATTCAGATATCGAAGAATCATTCAAAACAGTATGTTTAAAAAAAAGGTAGAAAATAGCAAAGAAACTTAAGTAAATAATATAAATTTTTAAATAATTACTTATACTTTTATAACTCATTTTTTTATAAATTTTGTTAATTTAATCACTAATTTGATTTATTACAAATTATAAAATTTAAAAAAATCTATAATTAGAATTAAAAATTGTATAAGAATAAAGATCTATAAAACTTAAAGATGTTTAAAACACTCTATAAAAAATGCATTCATTTAGCATCCCATAAAAGTTCAAATCTTTTTTTAGCTGTTGTATCTTTCGTTGAAAGTTCTTTTTTCCCAATACCACCAGATGTTATGATAATACCGATGGTATTAGCAAAAAAAAGTCAGTTCATAAAAATTTTTTTAATAGCTACAATCTTCTCTGTATTGGGAGGTATTTTTGGCTATTTTCTAGGTGCTGTATTCATAGAATTTGCAAACCAAATTATTAATTTTTATGGATATGAACAAAAAATTTTGAAACTTAAAATAGATTTAAATAAAGGAGACGGGCTGTATGTATGGCTGGGGATTTTATTTTTAGCAGGGTTTACACCCTTACCTTATAAAGCTTTTACAATAGCTAGCGGCCTTGTAAGTTTTAATTTAGTAATTTTTGTTCTAGTAAGTATTATTTCGAGAGGATTAAGATTTTTTATTATCTCATATCTCTGTTACAAATTTGGAAATACTTTTAATGAATTAATTGAAAAATATGGATCAAGATGGTTTACAATATTCGGGGTTATTATAGTTTTAATAACTTGTATGATAATCATCATATAAGATTATGAACTTTTTTAAAAAAAATTACTTAAATTTTCTGTTAGTAATATGTTTAATAGTTTTATTTATTGCATTTTACATTGAATATGTTTTAGGTCATCTTCCATGCAATTTGTGTTTAATTGAGAGAATTCCATATATGGTAACTATTTTAATTATTCTTTTTACTTTTAAATTTAAAGATTATAAAAAAAAAATTTATCTTTTGGTTTGTTTTCTATTTTTTATTTCAACCTTAATTTCTTTATACCACTTAGGAATTGAACAAGAAATTTTTTCAGAATCATTATTTTGTAATTCAAATGATCAAGGTAGAAGCTTATCAAAAGAAGAAATATTGAAACAACTTAAGGAATTGCCTATAAGTTGCAAAAATGTAACATTTAAATTATTTGATTTATCGCTTACAACTTATAATATTTTATTGTCTTTAATAATATTTTTAACTTCAATAAAAATGTACCAAAATTATGGAAAAAACAGATAAAAATAAAGTTGAACAATTTATAAGAGTAGATCACGCAGGTGAAAGGGGTGCTGTCAAAATTTATGAGGGGCAACTTTTAGCACTAAATACAATAGTTAAAAATGATTCACTTAAAAAAATTATTGAAGAAATGAGAGAACACGAAAGAGAACATTGTGATTTTTTTGAAAAAGAAATTAAAAAAAGAAATATTAAACCAACTATTTTTTTACCACTATGGGATTTGTTGGGTGTTGGATTAGGTTTTGGTTCAACAATAATTGGCAAAAAGGCTGCAATGCTATGCACAGCTTCTGTTGAGGAAGTAATAGATAGACACTATTTAGATCAAATAAATTATCTTAAATCTGATGAAAAAAATCTTAAAAATAAAATCACAAAATTTAGAATGGATGAACTGCACCACAAAGATATAGCTTACGAAAAAGGAGCCACAAAAAAGGGTTTGTATTCCTTAATGGATAAAATCATAAAAACTGGTTCTAAGATTGCCATTAATATTTCAGAAAAAATTTAGATATTAGGACTCCAGTTCAACATCCCAATACAAATAATCCATCCAACTTTTGTGTAAGTAATTTGGTGGAAAATTTTTACCATTTTTATGTAAATCTTCTGTAGAAGGTTGGTATGGAAAATGAGTCAGTTTCATATCTGAATTTTTTAATAATTTTCCGCCTTTTTTAACATTGCAGTCAGAGCAAGCGGTAACTACGTTATTCCAATTGGTTTCTCCACCCTTTGAACGCGGCAACAAGTGATCAAAAGTCAATTCCTCACTACTACCACAGTATTGACATGAAAACTTATCTCTTAAAAAAACATTAAATCTGGTAAAACTTGGTTTTGATAAAGGAGCTATATAATTTTTTAATGCAATAACACTTGGTAGCTTCATATTTAAAGAAGGACTTCTGATAATTCTATCATAATTGCTAACTATTATAACTCTATCTAAAAAAACAGATTTTATTGTATCCTGCCAAGACCATAGAGAAAGTGGATAATAACTTAGTGGACGATAATCAGCGTTTAAAACTAATGCTTGGCATTGTTCAAGAGATCTATTTTCTTTTAAAAAATTATTCATACTAAAAACTTAACTCAATTATCTAATTATATCAATAATAACTAAATATTAAATTTTTTTAAAATAAAATTCAAAGCTAAACTTGATGCTTCGATTGGTATATGATGCCCACAATCTTTTATTAAATGAGTGCCCACTTTGATGCCATTTCGAATTAAAAAATCTTTTGCTTCAAGTAAAAATGAAGGTGAGACAATTTCGTCATTTTCTCCATGAAACAAAAGAACATCTGTTGAATTTTTTTTTCTTTTTTTTAAATCATTTTGATCAATTATTTTTCCAGAAAAACCTACAATACAATTAAATTTCAATTCATTGATAAGACCTACATTGATTGACATCATACAACCTTGACTAAAACCTGATAGACAAATTTTATTATTTTCTAATTTAAATTCTTTTTTGATTTCCTCTATAAATTTTATTAATTTAATTTCAGATTTTTTAGATTGCTCTAAAATATATTGTGGATCATCTTTTGAAAGATCAAACCACTGATAACCTGATGGATTTATTAAACACTTTTCTGGACCATTCGGACAAATAAAAACTGTGTTTGATAGATGTCTTTTCCAATTCAGGGATAATACACTTATATCTTTACCATCTCCTCCATAACCATGAAGTAATATAATTGCATTTTTAATTTTTTGGTTATTTTCAGGTTTAATAACAATTGTTTCTAGACAAAATGTCATACTATATAAAATATGTTTTTTTTATTTTAAAACAACCTACAATGCAAATATGATTTCTGGAATATTAATAAAAATTGTAGCTATAATTTTATTAATTGCTGTGGGAATTGTTTTGGTTCTTGGCATTGGAACTTTATTTAAAGGAGGTGAAACAAGCAAAAAATACTCAAATAAATTAATGCAGTTGAGGGTGTTATTACAGTTTATCGCAATAATTGCTCTAGTAGTATTTGCATATTTTTTTAAAAATTAGTTATAAAAACTCAACCACTCAATAAATCTTTTATCTTTGAAATCTATTGAGCCAACAATTCTAGCAAATTCTTTTCCATCTTTATTAAATAAAACTGATGTTGGGATTCCTCTTAAAGAAAATTTTTTAGCCAAAGTATTAGGAGAGTCAAAATACAAACCTAAATTTTTAATATTGAGTTCCTTATAAAAATCTTGAGATTTTTTAATACTATCTTTGCCGATATTTATTGGGAATATCTTTAAATTGTCTAAATCTTTATGTGCCTGTAAAAAATCAAGGGATGGCATCTCATCTTTACATGGACCACACCAGGTAGCCCAAAAATTTAATAACACTAAATTTCCATAATGGTCTTCTAGTTTTATCTTGTTATTTTTAGCATCTAAAAACGTCAAACTGTCGTAATTTTTAACCTCTTTACTAATTATAATATTTTTTATATCAGGAACTTCATTTGCAAACGAATTAGACAACAAAAAAATAAAAATAATTAAATATTTCATTATAAAAGGTATAGTTAATTATCATGGTAAAAAATAAAAACAACAAGACAATTTGGAATACTCGAATCAAAAAAGATATTTCCAATCTTTTTCAAAGGGTTGGTGGCTCCATAGATATAGATAAAAGACTTTATAAAGAAGATATTAAAGCCTCTGTTGCACATGTAGAAATGCTTTTTAAACAAAAAATTATTTCATTTAAAATAAAAAATAAAATTATTTATGGACTTAATAAAATTGAAAAAGAAATTTATAAAAAAAAATTTATATTTAATAAAAAACATGAAGATATTCATATGAATATTGAAAAAAGATTATTTGAAATTATCGGAGATGAGGCTGGCTTTATTCATACCGCGAGATCTAGAAATGATCAAATCATAACAGATTTTAAAATTTGGATAAAATCATCTAATGAAAAAATCCACAAAAATTTGAACAGAGTTATTAAAACTACTCTAAAAGTGGCTGAGAAGAATATTAAAACTATCATGCCAGGTTTCACTCATTTAAAAAATGCACAACCAATTTCTTTAGGACATTATTTAATGGCGTATGTAGAGATGTTTATAAGAGATAAAAAAAGATTCATTAATAATTTAGAAAGTCTTAATGAGAACCCTTTAGGAGTTTGTGCCTTTTCAGGCACGTCTTTTAATATAGATAGAAATTTTACAACGAAAAAATTAGGTTTTAAAATTCCAACAAATAATTCAATTGATACAGTATCTGATAGAGATTTTGTTTTAGATTTTTTATATAGTTCATCTGTTTGTTCACTGCATATTTCTAGAATAGCGGAAGACTTGATAATATTAAATTCGGATGGATTTAATCTAATAAGTTTATCTGACAAAATTGTTACTGGATCTTCAATAATGCCTCAAAAAAAAAATCCAGACCTACTTGAATATTTAAGAGGAAAAACTGGCTCTACTTATGGAAATCTATTTTCAATGTTAACAATACTTAAGGGTTTACCAATTTCGTATTTCAAAGATTTACAAGACGATAAAGAAATTTTATTTAGAACTTATGATACTCTTATTAATTGTTTAAAAATATTAGACGAAATTTTAAACAATTTTTATCCGAATAAAAAAAAAATGTATGAACTTGCAAATCTTGGATATATAACTGCAACTGATTTAGCTGATTATCTTGTAAAAAACCATTCCATGACATTTAGAAATGCATATCAAAAAACAGCTTTGATTGTAAATTTAGCAGAAAAAAAGAAGAAAAAATTAAGTGATTTAACGATTGATGAATTAAAAAAAATTGAACCGAAGTTAACTCAAGATGTTTTAAAAGTTTTTGATTTGAAAAATTCTATAAATTCAAAAAAATCTTATGGCGGAACTTCTTTTGACAATGTTAAAAAAATGGTAATGAGATATAAAAGGCAATTATGAAAAATTATATATATTTAATTTTTTTTATATTCATTATTACTGTTTCCTGTGGAAAAAAAGATAATCCTATCTATAAAGAGAAAAAGTCAGAAATGTTAATAATTGAAAAAATAACTACCTAATGGAATATAGAAAAAAAGATTTTATAATTGATGGTTTTAAAGCAAAAGTAATTGCAAAAAAATTTAATACACCTTTATATTGTTATTCTTTTAAAAAAATTTATGAAAACGTAATTAATTTTAAAAAAAAATTTAAAACTATAAATCCCCTAATTTGTTTCTCTGTAAAATCAAATCCAAATTTAGAATTACTTAAAGAAATAAGAAAATTGGGGCTAGGTGCTGATGTAGTATCTATTGGAGAGTTGATGATTGCTTTAAAATCAGGCATTAAACCAAACAAAATTGTATTTTCAGGAGTTGGCAAAACAACAAATGAAATATCATTTGCAATTAAAAAAAAAATTCTTTTGATAAACACAGAGTCTAGAAGTGAAGTATTAGAAATTGAAAAAATTGCTAAAAAGAAAAAATTGAAAGTGAACATTGGTATAAGATTAAATCCAAACACAGACGCTAATACTTTGAGTCAAATTTCAACTGGTAAAAAAGAAAATAAATTTGGTGTTTCCGAAAAAAATTTTTTAGATCTTGTAAAATATTCAAAAAAATCAAAAAATTTAAATTTAAAATGCTTGAGTGTTCATATAGGAAGCCAAATTTTAAATCATAAACCATTTGAAAAAATGCTTAGGGTCATAGAAAAAATTTTAAAAAAAACAAATATTAATTTTGAGTATATTGATTTAGGAGGTGGCATGGGGATTAACTATGAGAATGATACTAAAAAACTGAATCTAAATAAATATTCCGCGTGTATAAACAAATTTCTCAAAAATTATAACGCTAAAATTATTTTTGAACCTGGAAGATCAATTATTGGAAATTCAGGTATTCTGATTTCAAAAGTAATTTATATCAAAAAAGGTTATAAGAAAAATTTTATAATATTAGATGCTGCAATGAATGATTTAATGAGACCTGCTTTGTATAATGCAAAACATCGTATTTTACCAGTCACCAAAAAATCTTTAAAATCAAAAAAACCATATGAATTTGTTGGACCTATTTGTGAAACTACAGACAAATTTTCAATCATTAAAAATTTTCAAAAACTTAATGAGAAAGACTATATTTTAATTTGTGATGTTGGAGCCTATGGTATGTCTTTGAGTTCAAATTATAATCTAAGGCCAAAAGCTTTAGAATTATTGATCAAAAATTCTAAGATTCAAATAATTAGAAAAAGGCAAAATATAAAAGAATTAATCTAGAATTTGAAAAATGATTAGAAATTTTTTATTTTCGTTATTCTTTTTTGTAGGAATAATTATAATTTCGATAATTTTTATCCCCTCATTATTTTTACCTAAGAAAATTGTTTTATATGGTGGAAAATTAATGGGATACTGGTCAGCGTTTTGTTTAAAATATATACTTTCTACAAAAATTTTAATTAAAGGAAGAGAAAATATTATTAAAAACGAAAAATTTTTTATTGTTTCATCTCATCAATCAATGTTTGAAACTTTTTTCTTACAAACTGTATTTGAATCGCCTGTCTTTATATTGAAAAAAGAATTATTACTTATTCCAATTTTTGGATGGTATTTAAAAAAAATTGGATCGATTTCTATAGATAGAGGTAAAATTACAAAAGATAATTTAGATTTCTTCAAAAATATTTCAAAGATAATACATGAGTCAAACAGACCAATTATAATTTTTCCTCAGGCTACAAGAGTTTTACCGACCGAAAGACCAGAATTCAAAAAAGGGGCTGCAAGAATATATGAGGAGCTTAAAATTTTTTGTTTACCAGTAGCTATTAATTCAGGATTTGTCTGGCCAAAAAAAGGTAGGAAGGAACCAAAAAAGACTATTACAGTTTCTATTTTAGAAAAAATTGAACCTGGCCTAGAAAAAAATGAATTTTTAAGAATTGTTCAGAATAAAATTTACTCTGAATTAGAAGTGCTTAACTAGCCTTTCATTGGCATAACAACAAAAATACTATCAAAATCACCTGGGTCTTTTATAAGTGCAGGAGATCCAGTATCATTTAGGTAAACTTCTATTTTATCTCCATTTAATTGTGAGGCAATATCAATTAAATATCTAGAATTAAAACTTATTTCTAAATCATGATCAAATTTTACTTTTAAATTTTCATTACCATCTCCACTATTGGTGTTATTAACAGATAAATTTAGCATATCTTTTTTAAGACTAAATTTAACACCATCTTTTTTGTCTAATGAAACAGATGCTACTCGATCGACAGAGTCTAAAAATTGCTTTAAATCAGTTTCAAGTTTTTTTTGGTTATTTTTTGGTATTACCTGAATATAATTTGGAAATTTTCCATCTATCAATTTTGAAATCAAAATACTATTTTTTAGTTCAAATTTAATTTTTGACTTTAAGTTTGAAATTTTAACTTCACCATCATAGTTGTCTAACAAAGAGCAGAGCTGGAAAATTGTTTTTTTTGGTAAAATTATTGGATCAAAGTTTATTTTTTTTTCTAATCTAATCTTTGAGATAGACATTCTGTGACTGTCCGTTGCAACCGCTGTTAAGTAAACTTTATCTTCAACCTCAGTTTGGTGTATAAAAATACCACTTAAGTAATGTCTTGTTTCGTCGTTAGAAATTGAAAATTTACATTTGTTTAAAAGCTTTAATAAATCTTTTGATTTGATTGAAAACTCATTGTCATTAAAGTTTTCTTCCATTAAAGGAAACTCTGTAGCGCTGATGCAATTTAAATTAAAAATAGAGTTTTCGGACTCAACTTGTAATTTATTTTCGCTTGAAAGCGAAAAATTAATTTTTTTTCCAGATTTAAGTTTCCTAATAATATCATGAATAATAGATGAGGTTGTAGTAGTTTTTCCATTTTCAATTACTTCTACATTGTCTATATGGTGAATAAATATTAGATCTAAATCAGTTGCAGTTAATGTTAATCTAGAGTTATTAGCATCTAATAAGATATTTGAAAGTATTGGGAGTGTGCTTCTTTTCTCAATTACTCCTTGACAATAATTTAAAGCTTCTTGCAAATCTTGTTGATTAATATCAAATTTCATCTCAATTATTATTGTATAAAATTTGGTTTTTTAACTTATTAATATTTTGAACCATTTCAGGTTCTGTCTCTTTTAATTTTTCAATTGTTTTAACGGAATGAATAATAGTAGTATGATCTCTATTTGAAAACTCTCTCCCTATTTCAGGTAAAGATTTTGAAGTCAATATCTTGGTTAAATATATAGCCGTCTGTCTTGGTCTCACAAGGTATCTAGATCTTCTAGAGGATAACATTTCATTTTTGCTTATCTTAAAAAATCTACAAACGGTTGTTTGTATTAGATCAATAGTAACTTTATTTTCAGTTAAATTAAGTAAGTCTTTTAGAATAATTTTGATTTCAGATAAATTGGGCGTTTTTTTGTAAATTCTAGAAAAAGAAATAATTCTGTTAATTGCCCCAAGCAACTCTCTTATATTTCCAGTTATTTCGTTTGATAGAAAGTCATGTATCTCGTTAGAAAAGTAAATTTGTTTTTGATTTAAATTGTTAATTTCAAGAATTTTTTTCGTTATTATTTCCTTTCTTAATTGACCATCAGGTTGTTGTATGTCCACTACCAATCCTCCAGCAAATCTCGATTTTATTCTTTCTTGAATTCTTGATAGCTTGTTTGGAGGTCTATCTGCAGAAACAATAATTTGAGAACCTTTGTCTAGTAAAGCATTAAATGTATGAAAAAACTCTTCCTGCATTGCCTCTTTACCATTCATAAATTGAATATCGTCAATTAATAAAACCTCAGTATTTCTAAAATAATCCTTAAATTTTACCATTTCATTTGATTTAATGGATTTTACAAACTGATACATAAATCTTTCAGCAGAAATAAACATAATTTTATTATTTGTTTTTAATTCATATCCAATTGAATTTAAAAGATGTGTTTTTCCCATCCCAACTCCCCCATAAATATATAATGGATTATAATGAGCTGTATTCTCTGAAACTTTAATTGATGCTTCAAACGCAAGTTTGTTACTTGTTCCTATTATGAAATTATTAAACCTCTTGTTTGGATCAACTCTATTATATTGTAGGAAAGAATCTTTTATAAAAGATACATTTTTATCATGATCATTTAGTTTGAGATCTTTCTCACCAGAATGTTTTTCCGAAGACTCGGTAATTTTTAGCTCAATTCTTGAAATCTCTTTTTTATGAAGCTTTATGATTTGTAAGATTTGGTCAAGATATCTAGAAGTTATCCAATCACGGATAAATCTTGTTGGAACAGAAAGAAGAACATAGGTATTTAATTGATCAATAAAATTTATCTTTTTTAACCAACTTTCGTAAATATCGGATCCAAGCTTATTTTTCATTTCTAATTGGATTGATTTCCAATTTAAATCTTGAGAAATGGAGTTGCTGTCTTTATTTGGTTTTAAATTTTTATTCATTATAATATTTGGAAGAACTTTAGTTAGGACCAATTAATATTTTTTGCAAGAAGTTATTAGAAAAATAAAAAAAAAAATAAAATCTTAGATTGAAAAAAAAATTCTCATTTTAATAAAAAGGTTTGACAAAGAATTTTAGAAACTCATTTTTTTTACAGTAAAAAATTGTTCTTTGTTTACTAAATCTAAATATAGTAATAATCAAATTTTATAAAAACATATCTTGTAGCTTCTGTAGGTTGTATTAAGATTATCAACCTAGAGTAATTATATATTTTTTAAAGTGCTGAAATTTTTTTTGTTATCCTTGATAAATTTCGAGATGCATTTTGTTTTTTGATAATTTTAGTTTTTGCGATCTTCATCAATTCAGAATTCAACTTAGGTAAGAAACTAAGGGCATCTTTTTTTTTCTTTTTTTCAATCAGCACGTTCATCTTTTTTAGGGCACTTCTATACCTACTTTTACGAGCCTTATTGACAGCTGTTTGCTTAGCTATTCTTCTTATTCTTTTAATTGCTGATTTTGTATTAGCCATTGTTCGCAGGGGTATAACTTGAGAATTTATTACGGTCAATCAAATAATTATTCATTTTTGACATAAATTACAAAAAAAAGTTGATCTATTACAAATAACTTTTTTTTGGATAATGCCTTTACAATTTGACCTTTTACAATTTAAACCACTTCTATCGTAAACTTTAAAATTACTTTGAAAACTTCCTCTTTTTCCAGATATATTTTTAAAGTCTCTAATACTTGACCCTCCTTTTTTTATTGAAGTTAATAGGACTTTCCTTGAATAATTAATAATCTTATGACAATCTTTTTTAGATATCAAATAGGCTTTTTTGTTTGGGTTTACTCTGCTGAAAAATAATATTTCATTCGCATATATATTGCCAATCCCGGAAACAAAATTTTGATCAAGTAAAAAAGTTTTAATATTCTTGATTTTTTTTTTAAAAAAGGAAAAAGTATAATCTAAATTAAAATCAGAGCTTAACGGTTCAGGTCCTAAATGTGCAAATCTTTTTTTTAGTAATTCTAAATTACTAATAATTTGAAAAAAACCGAATCTTCTTGGGTCATTATAGACTAATTTCAAATTATCAAAAATAATTTCAACATGATTATGTTTTTTTGGTAATTTATGATAACTATAAAAACTAGTATTTGTAATTAAATTTTTTTTGTTTTTATAGAGTAAATGAATTGTACCCGACATTCCTAAATGGATAATACAAAAACTTCTATCTGATAAATATAAAATTAAATATTTAGAAAATCTATCTACCTTAATTATCTTTTTATTCTTTAATAAAAACTCAAAATTTAGAGGTATTTTGAACCTTAAGTTTCTATTTCTTATAATTACCTTTTTAACCTTTTTTTGATTAATTGTTTTATTTAACGACTGTCTTATTACTTCTACTTCTGGTAATTCTGGCATTTATTACTATATTCGATATATAAATTTATATTATGCAACAATATCTACAAAATCAAAAAGGACTAGTACAAAATGTTTTTGACCAAGTTTATAACAAATATGACTTAATGAATGACATTATGTCGTTAGGTGTTCATCGATTGTGGAAAAAGACTCTTATAAATATGATGAACCCCTCAATAAGACATAATTTGATTGATGTAGCCTGTGGAACAGGAGATATAGCCAAACTTTTCTTAAATAAAGTAAATATAGAAGCTCAAATAACATGTGTTGATCCAAATAAAGGAATGATTAAAAAAGGTAAAGAAAAATTAAATAATTTTAAAAATTTAAGTTGGATTTTAGCATCAGCTGAAAAGCTTCCTGTAAAAAGTAATTCGTTTGATTTTTATACTATAAGTTTTGGTTTAAGAAATACAAAAAATTTAGAAAGAGTTTTAAAAGAAGCATATCGAGTATTAAAACCAGGTGGCCGATTCTTTTGCCTTGAATTTTCTAAAATACAAAATTCAAATCTAGAAATTTTGTATAAAAACTTTTCGAAACTTATTCCTTCATTAGGAAAAATTATAGTAGGAGATAAAAAACCTTACGAATATTTATTAGAAAGTATAGAAAATTTTATTAATCAAGATGAACTCATCTATCTTATGAAAAGAAATCATTTTAATAAATGTAGTTACCGAAATTTTTCAGGTGGTATCGTATCTATACATTCTGGATGGAAAGTTTGATGTTTAAAAGATTAATTACTTTATTTAAATTGGGTAGAAAAGTTGCGAAATCAGATATTTTAGATATTTTTTCAAAATTTCAAAAACCACCTATGGCAATTAAGATTCTTTTTACAGTCTTATCTTTTTCTTTCTACTCAAAGAAAAAAATTGAGGTTGATAAAAATGAGGGAGAAAGGTTGTCCAGTTCGCTTGAGTCGATGGGAACAACATTCATAAAGCTTGGACAATTTTTAGCTACTCGTCCAGATATTATCGGTGAAGAATTGTCAAAAAAACTTGAGAATCTTCAAGATAAACTACCCCCATTTAGTTTAGAAGAAGCAAAAAAAATAATAAAAAACGACTTAGGTAAAGAGGCTTACGAATCAATTTTAAATTTAAGTGAACCAGTTGCGGCTGCGTCTATAGCACAAGTTCATAAAGCGCAGATAAATGATAACGGTACTATCAAAGATGTAGCAATAAAAATTCTAAGACCCAATATCAA
>MDTB01224470.1_pt1 | contig 15647 bp, 13 predicted proteins | sample 811161 | NCBI WGS metagenome assembly MDTB01 (sample SAMN05326650, study PRJNA326480) | marine metagenome | isolation source: seawater | place: Mediterranean Sea | collected 2009 | reverse complement strand
TGATGCGTTAGTGCTGAGCAATAGTGACCTTCATCAAAATCTTCTCTTTTAGAAAACTCCATAAAGACTTTCTCCAAAGCATCGTATAAGTCAATTTCCAATTTATTCATAGCAAGATGATAGGTCTTAAGAGCGACAAAATGCGTCGTATTTGTTTTTTTAAATAAACCTTAATAGTTTTTTTGATAACATTAGTTAAGGAGTAATCAATGGCTAGACACAGGGGAGTATACGATCCAAATAATCCTGAACCTTACGAATTAAGTCGTTCCCGTATAGAGGCTTTCATTAACTGTCCGGCTTGCTTTTGGTTAGACAGAGTAAAAGGAGTTAAATTTCCTGGGATGCCCGGATTCTTACTAAATACTGCAACAGATACTTTACTTAAGAAAGATTTTGATAAATACAGGTCTTTGAAAAAACCTCATCCGCTTATGGAATCGCATGATTTAGGTCATTTAGTCCCATTCGCTCATGAAGAATTTGAAACTTGGACAAAATCGCTGCAATTAGGCCTTAGAACATTTTTTGAAGATGAGAACCTATTAATAGGAGGTGGATTAGACGATGTCTGGCACGATCCAATAAAAGACGAAGTTTATATCGTGGATTATAAAAGCACTGCGGGACGAAGGAATGCTGATAAAACCGCATTGGAACCAATAAGTTTGCATGGAGCTTATAAAGAAGGTTATAAAAGACAAATGGATGTTTATCAATGGATTATGCGAAAGAATGGATTTAATGTTAGTAAAAAAGGCTTTTTTCTTTATGTTAATGGCGACCAACATTTTCAAAATGGCATGCTTGATGAAAATCCACAAAAAGCTACCATGAAATTTGATGTTCAGCTTATCGAGTACATAGGAGATGATTCTTGGGTAGAAGGTGCTATAAAACAAATTTCTAAATGTTTAAAAAGTTCTGACTGTCCAGAGCATTCACTAACTGGGTTTGGTCCAAAAGGGGATAAACCTTGTGAATATAAGACTTTTTTAGATTCTTTAAATTATAATTAATCAAAAGGGAATTGGATAAATGAAAAATCAGATTAACGAATTACAAAACTTTATTGATAAGCAAAAAAGCTCTTTAAAAATAAAAGTTAGAAAGCAAGCAATAAGTAGAGCCAAATCTGCTCTTATACTGAATGGCAAAAAGGCTGAGGATGTATCCGATGAAGACTGGGAGCATTTAGTAGCTGATGAAGAAAATAAAATCTGGCAGCAATATAAGACAGGAGGCATTGCTGCTTTAGCTGCTCTTTTTGGAATAGCATGGTTTTGAATGCTGATATATTATTTTGTAAAAGATAACCTTAAGCCAATTCTCAAAGGTTCGATTCCTATAGCTCTCATTTATTTTGTTTTGAATCCTCTTTATTGGATGTTGGATCCCAAAGTTTCTGAAATAGGCTACGGATTTCACCTATTAATCTTATTCACCTCAATTTATCTCTTTATTTTTTTTTGGTCCTTTTATCATTTGAGAAAAATTTTTTCTGATAAAAAAAGCAAAGAAAAAAAAATCATCAGGGAATCTATAGCTAAAGAATCAGATAGATTAGATAAACTGTTGAACATAGAAGATTATCCTTCTTTAAAAACCAAGTCAGATAAAATTTTAAATAAAAAGATCTAAGAATTATCCATGAACGGAAAATTTAGGACAGCTTACTTAAGAGATAGAAAGGTTTCCAACTCTGAAGAACTCAAATCTTTATTATCCAATTACACTCAAAATGAAAAAACAATCATTCAATATTTTTTTAACAATTTAAGTCCCCACTGGGAGATATACATAAATCCTTATTTAAATGGCCTACAACCAGACATGATAATGATGAGGAAAGACACTGGAATTATAGTTGTTAGGTTTGATAGTCATAATCCGACTGGAATTGCACCCGAAAATCATTTGGATCTGATTGAGCGACAAATTAGAACAGTACTCTGCCCAAGTTGTTATGCAGATGACATAAAAGCAAATTGGCCTCCTGTTATAAATGAGTATGAACAAAAAATGTTTCTCCCAGTCATAACAAGTTGCATTGTTTCCAACGAACTCGATGCTTCCCAAATGAAAAACAAATTTAATAGTTTTTCTAAAAAAAAGTCATCTGCGAAAGATTATTACAGACTAATTTCAAAAGAAAATCTTTATAAAGAAAACATCAAACAGAGTATTCCATTTCTCAAATACGACGGAATATCAACCAAAATGAAAGGGGCAATTTTCACAGAATTAAAACATTGGCTTATGCCATACGAATCGATGTTTGAAGTTGGAAACTATTTTTCTCTCGTCACTATGCAACCTTTAGTTTTAGATAAAATCCAAGAAAAATTAACTCAAGAAAGAACTTCCTCTGGATTCAGAAAAATTAAAGGTCCGGCAGGTTCAGGAAAAACTAATATTTTGGCTTTCAGAGCACTAAATTGCTCTTTGGAAAATAAATCAGTCCTTTTTCTTACACAGAATAGATCGTTAGTTCCGTATTTAATGAATTGTATTTTTAGGGCAATAAAAACAAAAAAGGACATTTTTTTAAACACTAAAAACAGAGGACCCATTAGGTATGATCACTTTTATTCTTTTGCTTTTAAAATTTCCTTGCTTTTAGGGTGGAAAAATAACGATGGGGAATTAAGAAATGCGCGAAATTTCCTTGAGAATAATCATGATGTCTCCAGGGAGCAAGTTGGGGAAGAAATGTTGAAACACATTAAGGAGACAAAAAAAAATAATCCAAAACTTTGTGAAAGTTTAGAATTTGATGTAATTCTAGTTGATGAGTTTCAAGATTGGTTGAAACATGAATGGCTGATTGCGAAAGAGTTCCTTAAAGAGGGTGGAGAAATGGTTGCTGCAGGAGATGCAACTCAAGATATCTTGGGCACTGGCGCCAAATTAAATTTTGATGAACCTAATGCTTTGCAAGGATATGGCCTTCCATCACGATGGCGAGAGCTGGATACCTCTTATAGACTCCCATACGATTATGTGCCCTTAATGGAGGCTTTTTTAAAAGAATTTCTTCCAAAAAAAGGGGTAATGATCCCTGAGAATAGACAGAGAGATGCTTTCACTGAGACTTATGTAAATTGGGTCATGGTAAAGGATTACAATGAGTCTATTGATAAATCTTTAGAAGCGATTAAGGAATTCAAGTCAAAGGATAATATTTCTAACTTACTTTTTTTAGCTGACTCTAATCCTTCTGGATACATAATATTAAGCGAGTTAATCAATCAAGGGATTATTGATGAAAGTGAAGTTACACATACCTTCCCTTATTTTGGACCTTTTAAATCAAATGTTAATTTTCGCACGGTGAAAAAAGATTTATTTAAAAAGAAAAACATAAGAGGCACCAACTTAAGCCCATCTATTTATTCCGAAGATGCCAGAGTTAGAAACAGAAGCGGTTTTCTTGTACAAAGAAATACTTTGAAGGCATCGACAATCGAAAACTTTAAAGGCTTGGAAGCTAAAAATATCATTTATCAAATAAATAGCCCCCATGAAAATGATGAATTGGAAGAATATTTCACTCGGATTTATACCGGTCTGAGTAGGTTAGCTTCCATTGCTGATTTAGATGAATCAACAGGTCAATATTTTTCAGGGATTCATGTAATTTGCTCTGAGCCAATGTTTTTAGAATACTCAAAGTCTTGGCAAAATTTTAAATCTAATCCAAGCCTGCCAGATTTTTAAGGTACTTGGAGCATAAAGAGTTTGTGTTTAGCTCTTGAAGTCCCAGTGTATAACTCTAGAGGTGAAATAGACTCATTAATATCCAACAAAATAACAATATCAGAATCTAAACCCTTAAAACGTTTAATCGAGCTGAAAAATATTTTATTTTTTTCACCTCTCTTTGTGGAAATTTCAAATTCCAATTTATACCTTTGACTCCAGAGAATACTATTGATGGTCGATTTAGCTGTCAGAATTGTTATTGAATCTAAGTTAACTTTTTCTTTATGAACTAATCTGCTGACAATATTGTTTACCTCTAATATCTGATCCACTTCATTTTTGATATTTTTTACTTTAACGTCTTCACCTTCAGGGCTATGAACAAACATATTTGGAGACTCACCTACGTAGTCATAGGCTGTTTTAGCAATCTTTTCAGTATTTCGACAGTTCTTAATCAGATTGAAGGGTCTTATGTCAAACTCACCTAAATACTGGTCTAGCTTGTAAACATTTTGTTTGGGATCAGCAAAAGCCCAACAATAACTCTCTGATCTATGGCTTAAACAATCCATGATAGAAATCCACCATTCTTCTCGGAAGTCCTGAGCCTCATCAATCAATATGACATCCCATCTTTTCTCTTTATCTTTTCTTAGAGCATCGCTTAAAAGATTTGCAGTTTCCACATTCCAAAAATTGTCTTTATCTCCATCCTTTGGTTCATTCCAAGAGCCTCCAATTCTGGAAGTGAAATATCTACAAAGACCATGAAAATTAAAAACATCAATTTTCGTTCCTCTTGTTTTAAGTTTTATCTCCTCAGTCAAAGGCCTGTTGTAACATAGATACAGAACGCTTTTGTCTTCCTCAAGCTTTCTTCTGGCAAATTCTAAAGCTAAAATAGTCTTTCCGGTTCCAGCTCTTCCTTGAATTAATACTTTCCTTTGACCGTCAAGCTGATCGATCGCTTCTCTTTGTTCATTGGTTAAACTTATAAATATCTTTTCTTCTCGATTAATCGTATCTTGAAGGGTAGGATGCAAGTTAAATTCTGGAGCAATAATATTCAAAAAAGTATTTAGGCTATCTTGATTTAAGTTCGGTGATTTGCCGAAAGAGCTTAACTGGCTATCAAATATTTCCTCCATGTAAGGTAATTGATCTGCAAAGATAATTTTTTCCTTTGGTAAATCGAATCCAAGATTGATATTGGTAGAACCAATGGATGGAAAGACCAGATTCCATCCCCAAAATTTAGTTATTGGGTGACCTTTTTTTTCTAATAAGCCATACATCAAAGAACGAGCTTGTTGCATTTTATCTATCGGATCATCAATCCTTCTCTCTGATTGTATCCAGCCAGATTCATCCCTTGAAATTGCACCACCCTTAACTTCTAGACAAATCCATCCTTTCTGAGGATTTATTAAGATAAAATCTATCTCTTTTTCTCTTTTACCTGAAATGACTCTTTGCCTATGTAATATTTGCCAAGTATCCGGCAATTTTGAAAGATAGTTTCTAACTTCTAATTCATATTTATCAGAATTTTCATTTGGAATAGGAGGATAGATTTTAGCCATGCTTTAAATTTTCTAATCCTAGTTAATATTTCTGATTCTAAATATAAGTGAATCCATTTTCTTCAGCTTCTTCCAAGATATTCAAAGCTTTAAGAAACTGTTTGTCTGTCGGAATTTTTTTAGCTTTATTGGTGACTACCAAATTCATTAGCTTTGGTAAGCTAACTTCAGCATCCGATTCCTTGTAACCTTGATCTTTTTTGAACAAAGAAAGGTGATGCCATTTTTCAGGATCTACAGCTAAAATCTTTTCGAATACGTCAATCTGTTTTCCCGCTTTATTTGTCTCCTTACTTTCCTTTAAGTAATCCTTTTGCTCTTCCGCATTTAACCAATCAGATCTATCCAATTCATCAAGCTCATATGGGAGATTTTGATATTTCTCCCACGTCGTTTTTCTTTTACAGAACTCTGATATGTTAGCCATGCCATCTCTAAAATTATCATCTCTCATCTTATTTCTCACAAACTCAGCCAGTAACAAAATTTGAGTTTTCATACCTTCTGAAATTTTTTGATTCTCATAAATTTTTTTTAGGTTTATATCTTTATCCTCTTTCTTCAAAATATGCCTCATTAAAGCTAGAGAATAAGTTGAGGTCTCTGCCTTCAAACCTCTATCATTAACATACCAATTAGCCTTACCTATTTCTCTATCACTGTCTTTAAACCAAATAGCTTTTGCAACCATATCTTTGAAAAATTGGTCAGCAAACCTGTCAGGATTTTGCTCAAATTCACTTGAAAGTCTATTACTCATTGCAAGAAAATTTTTTGCTGCCCCTTGTTTCACCTCATGCGGATTCATTCTCCAAGTATTTTCAAATTTGGCCATATCAGTTTTGTTGAATAATTGAGATTTTGGATATTCCAATTCAAAATCTTTAATCTTGCCAGGAGTACGTTTTTTTCTCTTTTCAGTTTGATACTGTCCCCTTGCTCTTTCATAGTACCACTTGGAAGGTATTACCCTCTCGCCTGCTGGCATAATCACTCTTCTAGAAATTTCTTCTAATTTTCTGTGAAAAGGATGATTTGATGCAAGGTCTGCAGCGTTGACAGCATTTTGAGAATTGGCAAAATTTGCTATTTTTTCTTTCATTTCATTTGCATCTTCATCCTCCTTTATGATCGATAGCTTCATCTGAACAAACACTTTTGATAAATCAATATTTTTCCATTCTTGGCCGCTTGATATTTTTCCTTTTTCTTTAGGAGCAAAGTAAATGGCAGATGAAGTTTGACCCCCATTAACAATTTGCATATCTTCGATATGTGTTATTTCAAGTCCATTATTTGTAACTTTTGTTTGGATGTTTTTGCCAGTAACGGTTAAGCCATTGTTATAAGAGAAGAAATTCTCAGGATTAACTAACAGAGTTTCTCTAATTCCACGGTTAACTTTTCCTCCAAACTGAAGAAAGGTTCTAACATTGCTTTCGAGAAGCCGCTGACCGTATTCGTCGTAAAGGTTACTTAGGGTTTCCCCAGGCATAATACAGAGATAAGAATCAACAAGTTGTTCTCCAGCATTTGCAGGAAGAGCTTTCAGCGGCCCTCCTATATCATCAAAATTCACATTTACTGGCTCAGCCACATCTCCCGATTCTTCAATATCTTTGAATCTTTTAAGATCATAAATTTCTACTAAACACTCTTTATCGGCGATTTCTCTTTTAAGTTTGAATTTTTGATCTTTCTTAGACAATCCTCTCTGAGTTCTTGCACTCATTGATTTTGAGGTCAGTACGGCAATTCTAAATCTAACTAGATTATCTTCTCCCATGCAGTGTTTGAGACTCTGAGCAGTCTGATAACCGGAGGATGCGGGATCAAGATGATCTAAAGATCCCCTTTCAGCTATTTCTAAAAATTTGGTTGCCCTATTACCTATAGTCTCAATTTCTGATTTGGAAATAGTAAGAACATCATCGTTCTCCTCAAAATCACAAACAATGACTGTGATGATTCCCTCATTTTCATTCCAGCTCCAGCCATCAATTCTCGTTCCTCGATTAGTATCTCTGTGGGCATCATCGAGAATTTCAGGATCATCAAGGTGACCCCCATCAGCCAGAAGCGAAGAATAATCAAAACAGAAAGCTGTCTCTGGAAAAGTCTCTTCAGCAATGGCCTTTCTTTTCCAGTCTTCCAGTTTTCTTAATTTATACTCTTGAAGATCATCCATGGCATATTAAATCTTGAATAGGAGTCTCAATTTGAAACTCACTTAGCAAAGAAGTATCGATCGAGTACTTAACATTTAGAACAGCAGTATTAGGAATTTCTTGTCGAGAGACTTTAGGAAAGCCATCGTTTATTTCATAAATTTTTAGATCCAAAAAATAAAACTTTTCATCAAGTTGAGTTTCAGTTGCTTTGTTTCTGAAACGACCTACTTTTTTTTGAAATTTAATAAGACTTTCTAAATCATCAGACATTTTTTCTTCTAGCAAATAAAAAAAATCATTTAAGGATTTACCTAGTGCATCTTCGCTAGATTGATTGATAAAAATGTGAGTTAAATATAATTTATCTGTTACCTTTTGAAGTTGATCCAAAGAAGAAATCCTTATCAATGAACCATCTCCAGATAACGAAGTTTTTGTTTCAACTGCTAAGTTATTCATTGTGAAGTCCTGTTTTTTTTGGTTTGGTCCAACCCAAAAATTCACAGCATCAGTAAGAGGATGGAGTGCTAACATGAATTCTGAGAAAACATGCAATTCTCCCCAAAGTCCTATATGTTCTTCCCTTGTAAGTCCTTTTCTATCTGGTTTTAAAAAAATTGACCATTCCTTTAATTCCTTTTTAGCTTCAACGAATATCGAATTGTCACTAACTTCATTTAATCTTAGTGCCATCGATATAGTCATCAAAGTAAACTGATCTCTCAACTCTACTTCTTCCAGTGTAAATATAAGTCTTGAAAATTGTTTACCATTTAAAGAGAGGTTTTTTATTTCTATTTTTACGCCGTTGAGACTCTCAATAATTTCCGGATTTTCAGACTTAGGAATCTGAATAAAATAAACTAGGTTTTTATCCTCATCCATAGAAGCCCACATCCTTTCTTGGTTATCTTTGAAGTAAAATCCTTTTGCATCAGGATAGATAGGATCTTGGATTCCTTCCCAAGGATCTTTTAGGACAAAAGCTTCTAGAGACACCTACTCATCTCCACCGTGTTCACCCCAATCATCTTCGGTTTCTACTTCTAACTCCATTTTTAATTCTCTATATTTTGAGGTTGTCATATATTCTATTCTTGATTCTTGTATTAATTCTCTAATTTCTTCATCTGATTTATCTTGATTTTCAAGCATCGGAAATGAGATTGTGTACCCTATGCCAGGCTTGTCAAAGACGACCTCAGCCGATTGAAGATTTTCTTTTTTGGCATCAATTGGGGAAGTTTTAGCAAGATTAAATAAGTAGATAGTCAGACCTATAAAATCTCTTTCAGCGCATCGAGTATAATCAGAATTATATAACGAGTCCTTTTTTGAGGATATTTCCAACTCTTTTCTTATCGTAGGATCTAAAAAAAACTTCTCATCATCTGTGTTTCCTAGTTCTGCTTTAGCTGAGAATATTGCATCACCACTTATTCTGCTTAGTCTTCTTGAACCTAGTGTAAGTTCCGTAGTACCCATCCTTATATTTGAAGTAAATTTATTTTGAATGCTTTCGCTCCAAAAAGAAGTCCTCATATCTGTCTGTGAGAATAAGCACACTCTGGCTTTAAGATTTTTATCTTGTGAAGCAATTTTCTTTATAACGCTCTTAACATTTTCATTCGTTATCAGCTGATCATCGTTCAATTTCATATTATCAATGAAAGGTATTAGCTTTTCACATGGTACGTCCATGAATATAGTTGCTTCATCTCCCTCCCATTTAATTTTTTCTATACCTAGATCCTCAAGTTCTTCTATGAATTTATTGCAGTATTCCAAGTTATGATCATTTGTCTTATTATCATTGAAAAATCTAAATCTTCTGACTCTTTTTCCCCACATATCAATATAAGCAAGTTCAGCTTTTCCAGTTCCCAGCCTATTTTTGGTTGTGATATTGAGAGCCCCTGGGTGATTCCTAATTTTTAACCCAAAATCCGATGGAGTTCTTCCTAATTCAATCATCCTGTCTAATTCTGAATAAAGATCTCGGATTGCATCGCTTATATGTTGATACCACTTAACAGATTCACCTGGGGTGAAAAGTTTACAGATGTCTTTGTATCCTGGCCTATAACCAAACCATCGGCACATTTGCATTAACGTATCATAAGATCTTGAATTTCTTGCGAAATATGAAACAGATAGACCCTCTAGAGTAAGACCTCTCGAAAGCTTATGACCACCTATTGCTATTGCAGCTAAGCCTTTTTCGTATAAAGAATAGTCTAAAGGTTCCGAAGGTATCCCCAATGCATCTTTTGGAGAAGAATTGACAATGAAAACTTTAATTTTGTTTACAGCCCAATTAAGCTTAGGTAGGAGGTCTTCCCACGTTTCTTCAATCAAATATTCTTCTTCAAGGGTAGTTTTAATTTCTCTCATAAAGCTATTCGATAGGGATTTCTCTGGGCCAAGACCGTGATAAGCAGATACATGATTTACGCAAGCATCGACATAATCTTTTATTAATCTTCTAAGCGTGGCTTGATGGATATTTAAATGAGTCATATTGACCAATAAGGTATCGTGCTTTTGATTATCAGGGACGGAGCCACTCTCTTGTCTTAATTTCTTCACTGCAATATTTATGATGAAGCACCTAATTGCTTTCTCCAAGGTGATGGGAAGGCTTCCACTAACTGTCTCCTTTTTTTGACCAGACATTGGAATAAAACTCTCGTTATCCTCTATTTCTATTACTGGTTCTAAAGAAAAATCCTCGCTATGTGAGTGATTTGGAAAATAATAATCTTGCCCGCAATATGCTTCAGGTGTTGGAATACGAATAAGAAAATTCTTTGGGTAAAGATCTTGCCCTAGCATTTCATCTTCTGAATCAGGATCTATGAATATGTTTGCGAAAGGTGTCGCTGAGTATCCTACGTAAGTGCTTCTCTCAAATAAATTCAAAATTCCACGAATGGATGCATTTACAGCAGTAAACTGATTGCTGGCTTCTTTAGAATTTATAGACGCGTAATCGGCCTCATCATCAATAAATAGTAGAGGAGCTTTATGTTTTTGACTTTCGCTTATTCCTTGTGACTCTGTTAACCACTCTTGAAGAGATCGAAGTATTGGAGCAATTTTTTTTACACAGAAGACAATCGGGGCTCCTTCAACATCTCCTAAGCTGTAATTGTTTCCTCTCGCAACAGCTTTACTAAAATCTGACTCAGTCGATGTGAATGAATGAAGTACCTTATTTGAAGGCCTGTATTCACCAACCCCAATTGATCTTCCGCCTTTAATCCCAGCAAGATGTCTCGATTCTCTTCCGACAAGACCTTCGTCAATTCTCTCTTGCGTTTGTTTTCTTAACTCATTTTGATGGCCACCTAATACGATGATAACTTTATATCCAACATCCGCAGCTTTGTTTAGCAAGCCGATAAAATTTTGAGTTTTCCCAGATTGAACATTTCCCATTACAAGACCTTTTCTAGACCATTGTCCAGGAGTTGTAGGATCACCAGACATATCAAGAATGCGATCTATAATTTTTGAATTTTCATCAATAACATCCTTGGGTCTTTTCTCAACTTCAAGGAAACGCTTGTATGCATTCCAATAATCCCAACTTATTTCACCTCTCTTATCATCTAACCATTTTGGAATTGAGTTATCAGATAAAACCGCTCCGATATCGGTGAATTTAGTAATAAATATCGATCTAATTCTTTGTCGAGCAAGATTTTTTGCCTCTTCATCGATATCCTCAAACAAGGGCATTTTAAGTGCTGCATCTAATGCTTTATCTATCAATTCATTATCAATGTCAGTTCTTTCTTCTGCTTCTTGATACATCTGCACAGTTGTTATCATTATTTCGACAAGCTTATTAACTTTTTCAATCATTCATTCGTTCCAATATTGCATTTATTATGTCAGCATCATTTTTATATTTTTCTTCTAAAAATTCTTGCTTTAGATCAAGAGGCTTATCATTCATTTGATAATAAATATCATTTATCGGTAAATTGAGAGCTAGTTTCTTAAGATATGCTCCAAGCAATTTATAGTCTTTTTTATTCATTTTTTCTAGAAGACTTATAAGTTCTTGATTTTCATTATTGATTTCATAAGTAAATATATCTTCTCTTTCATTTTTTCTCTTGATCCAATATGGATTGCTTTCTTCCTTACTGCCTCTGTATTTGTATGTTCTTTTGGATTTCTTAATTGGGGTTCTGATCATTTCTCTCAACATTGTTTTTATTTTTGGAGGGAGTTGAAGAGATGACTTTTTTACATCGGTCTTCCATTCCTCATCCAATGAAACAGGAATATTAATTTCAACTCTTGCCAAGTCACCTAGTTGAGAGTTGCCAGTTAAGCCCATCCAGCCACCCTCAATTATTAATCTATTTGCTCTATAAATATAAAGACCTTGTTTTTTAGTAATTTCAGATTGACCGCCGTAAAAATCTAAATTCTCCTTACTTAATTTACTCCAATGGGGAATGTTATGTACTTTGATATAAATCCTTTCATTATTTTTAATTCTAAATTCGCTGCTTGGTCCTTCATCATAGCCATTTAAATTGCTCATAAAAGGATCCGTGGGTTTTAATAAATCACCATTAACAGTGAAGTTAATTTTATTTTTTCCAGACATGAATTTATGAAAATGAATACTGAGGTGCTTTTTAACCCTTACAATATCCTCGGCATGTAATCTTTCTGCAATAAGGTGATCTTGCTCTGAATACCTTGATAAATTTTCCCAGCAGACTTGAGTACCAGATCTATTATTTTCCAATTTTAAATAGTCGAAAGATGGATATTCTTTTTGACTTAATAATTGAAGATTCCATTTTTTTGCTTCACATATTTTTTCAACATCCCATTTTGCAGCAGATAATTTACTTGTCTTTGTTTTTGAAAAAACAGTCACTTCTCTGGCTTGGGATATGCTTGCCGTTTTCATTCCAGCACCAAACCTTCCTAAATCCATTTGCTCTCTTTCCTTAGTGGGGTCTTTACAACCTATTCTCATGTTTTCTATAAGTTCACTAGAATCCATCCCAATACCATCATCAATTACAGACCAAAATATTTCTTCTTTTGGAAGAGATAATATTTCGATATTTTTTGCTCCTGCAGAGATAGAATTATCTATGATATCCGATAAAGCTGTTTCTAAAGTGTAGCCAATTTTGGAAAGCATCTGTATTTCATTAGATGGATCTGGGGGAATTTCTATAAACTCTGGCATGACTATGATTCAAGAAATATCTTCGCTTTTTGGTAAGCAATATTTTCTTTAATATCAAGACCATCCGCAGAAGCTGCTTCTTTGGCAATATCTAGGGCTAACTTCAACATTTTTGGGTCTTCGAAAGACTCTAAATAGTGCTCCAAGGTATCATCTGATTCAAAAAAGGCATCAACTAAATTTGAAAATTTAGATTTAGAAATTTTTGTAATCTTTTGATTTATCAAATCAAAAACTTTATCTTCTTCAATTTTGCTCAAAATCCCATCTTGGGCAGATATACAAATAGAGAGATTGAGAACTTTTACAATTTCTTCTTGCTTATCCATAATAGAAGAATAATACACATTAAAACTTATTAAAGAAGCGAGAGATGGTCAAGAGCCAAATTGATAAGAAAGATTTGATAGAAAGTCTTTATAAAGTTATGTCTACAGGCACTTCGACTCAGTCTGATAATAAAGTTTCTAATAACGATTACTTTAAAAGGAGAGTTCTAGGATTCAGAGCTGAGATTGAATTTGAACAAACTATTAAGGAGCATTCAAACTTCAAATTTCTTGAGGGGGGAATGTTTTTTTCTCCTAAGTTAGATGGTTCAAAAGAAATGAAAAATAGTTTTTTATACGTAACTTTTGATTCAATCCAGCCCGAAGAATATAAACAAATCTATGATCAGATATCTAAATGGGATGAAGTCAAAAGAATGATTTACGTGAAGATAAATTTTGACCATTGGAAGGAGGAAAACTTTCTTGTAAACAATGGGGACACAAAAGAATATACAAATATATTAGTTCCCGACTATGAGTTTTATGATTTTGATAATAAATCTGGATTTGTAAAAACAAATGTAAACGACTTCTCATCAATACTAAAAATTGGTAGAAAAAGAAAAAACAATGCTTCGAGATTTAAATTAAGAAAGCGCGAACAATTTGAATACTTCAAAGACTACGAATTAGAAACACTAAAAAAAATATATGCGAATAGATATTTCATTGATCACAAAAAACGAGATGTGTTAATGCATATGATAGATTTTGATGGTTTTATAATTGATGATAAAAATATATTTCTTGTAGAGATAAAAGAAAAATCACCAATAAAACCTGCTAAATATCTTGATGATGAAAGAGAATGGGCATATGGCTGGGATACCAGAAGATTACTTTGGTACAAGTATATAGAGCAAAAGATTGGCATAAATATTTTTTATACCATAAGACAAATTGATAATAGAGATGATAGAAATTTCGTTAAATGGGACTTAATTTCTTTAGGTGATTTCTTAAGAGTAGTTTCATGGAGCAGTGTTAGGGGAGGCGGAGGTGGCGAAGACACACTTACAGTCCCTTACAGTCATTTTTCAGATTTGCTAGATTTAATTAGAAGTGCTTAAACATATTTTGAGCTATGGCTCTTATAACGTTTACTGAAACGGAGTTACCAAATTGTTTATAAGCTTGGCCATTACTTACAGGAATAACAAAATTATCAGGAAATCCTTGGAGTCTTGCTGCCTCCCGAGGAGATAGCATTCTTGGATTTTTGTTTTTCTGGCCAATAAGAATTTCTGAGCCATCTTTATAATATCGTGCAGAAATCGTGCTTGTATATTCTGATTCTCTGTCAAATAAAGAATATCCAAAACCATATCCTTTTTCTTTAGCTCTTTTTTTTCTTTTTTTATGACTTGCCCAAATTTTATTGGATATAGTCAATTTATTTGAAGGATTTTTATGCAATATATTTCCCAATCTTGTTTCAATTTTTGGTGGTGCTGGGAATTCAAAATTAACTAAAGACTTGAATCCAATTATGAATATTCTTTCTCTATTTTGAGGTAGTCCAAAGTCTTTTGCATTAAGAACATCAACGAATAAATTGTAATTCATAGAATTTAAGGTTTTTATGATAGTGTGAAGCGTTCTTCCATTATCATGACTTCTCAAACCTTTCACATTCTCTAAAAGAAATGCTTTCGGCTTGTGATGATTGATTATTCTAGCAATATCAAAAAAGAGCGTACCTCTTGTATCTTCAAAGCCTTTTTTTAATCCGGCATATGAAAATGCCTGACAAGGAAAACCAGCTAATAATAGATCATGATTTGGGATATTCTTTTCCTCTATTAAAGTAATATCTCCTTCTGGCTTCTCTCCAAAATTAGCTTCATAGGTAATCTGACAGAATTTATCAAATTCGGAAGAAAATACACATTTAGCTCCCAGCTCATCGAAAGGAATCCTAATGCCACCGATGCCTGCAAAAAGATCAATGAATTTTATAATCTTACCCATTGGGTAACTGATATATGAGCTTGAATTTATTCTTTCTTAGCGCAAACATTTCTAAGTCAACACCTTCTAAAGCTTCATCGTCAACAGCTAGATTATTTCTCCAATTCAGTACGATACCTTCGGTGACTTGACTGAGAATCTCGCTAGAGTTGTAGGGAAGAGATATCAAATAATTTTTAAGCTGTAATCGTGCATCGTTTTTAATATTCGATGCGCACTTAGTTTCTATGATCACTGGTTTTGAAAGATTAAAGTTTTTAACTTTTTGTTTTGGAATCAAGAAATCAATTCTAAATATTCCTAAAGATTCATTTTTAAAGAATATTTCTAAATTTAGCTCTTTAAGATATTTAACTTTATTCTTTCTCAATGATATTGCTAAGGCTTTTTGATAAGTGTCTTCTTTGAAGCCTGAACCTAATTCATCAAATGCCTCGCTGGCGATATCATCTATAAAAGTTGCAAAGTTAATTAAATTTTTTTGAGTGTTCATGAGTAAATATTAGCAAGTTCCTTAGTTAACTTTATGAATTTTCTTTTTAATTCTGGAGGTCCTAAAATTTCAACCTTACTTCCAAAACTCATGAGCCATTGCTCAAACTGCAGGGTATCGGGAACTCTCGCAGACACTTGCAGTCTCCCATCTTCTAAT
>MDTB01176349.1_pt1 | contig 15648 bp, 14 predicted proteins | sample 811161 | NCBI WGS metagenome assembly MDTB01 (sample SAMN05326650, study PRJNA326480) | marine metagenome | isolation source: seawater | place: Mediterranean Sea | collected 2009 | reverse complement strand
TTTTAAATATTTTATTTTGACTTTCAATTTTAGCAATCTTAAAATATTTAATATTAGGGTTTAATAAGTAAGCATGACTAAGTGTTCCTACTTTAAAACCTAATTTTTCATAAAGATTTCTAGTAACATCGTTACATCCTACTGTAGCAATTATTTTATTTTTGAAAAACTTTATAAAATAAATCATTATACTTAAGCCTGAAAATGTTTTTTGATTTGAATATTTAGTATCGCTCAACCACATAGATAACCAAATCACATCTATTTTTTTTAATTTTTTAGAAAATTTTGAACTTTTAAAAAAACCTAAAAAACCATTACATTTGTTTTGATTATTTTTTGTTATAAAAAATGAGTATCTATTATTTTTTAAGAAATAAAGCCAATCAAATACTTTTTTATTCCTTACCAATATGTGTTTTTTTTTGCCTTTAGCTATCCAATATAATGAAATTAATTTTTTAATTTCTAAAACATTTTTATTTCCAGGATACTTGTAAATTTTAAATGACAATTTTACCTTATGTTTTCCATAAGTTTTTGAGAAATAGTTATTATTGTTGAAGACCAAGAGGCACCTAGACCAAAACTACAAATTAAAATTTTGTTACCTTTGCGGATTTTTTTTTTTTTTATTGCATTATGTAGTACTATCGGAATAGTCGAGGAAGTAGTATTTCCAAAGTTAACAAAATTTAGCATTTTGTTTTGGTCTATATTTAACTTTTCTCTAATACTTTCAAGCATGTACATATTTGCTTGGTGCAATATGAAGAAATCAATTTGTTCTTTGTTTAAATTATTTTTTTTTAGAGTATTATTTATTGTCTTTGGAACCTCTCTTAAAGCAAAAGAAAACATTGAAGGTCCATCCATATTTAAATAATTGTCGTATTTTTCCTCAATTTTTAACCCTCTATTTCTAACCAACAAATCTGTGAAACAATTTCCATCACTTCCCAAGTCAAAAAATCCAATTCCTGTTTTACTATTTGTACCTTCTATAATACATGCGGTAGCCGCATCCCCAAATATTGAGCTTACATGAGTATTTTTTTGATTTATAAATTTACTGTAAGTATCACTTGTTGAAATTAAAATACATTTTGCAACACCACTATTTATCAAAGAATTAGCTAAGCATAATGAGTAAACGAAACCAGAACAACCCATATTTACATCAAGGCAGGGGATTTTGTTAAGAGATAAATTTTTTTGTATTAGGGTGCTATTGCCCGGTAGTAGATAATCATTAGATTGTGTGCAGTTAATAAAAAAATCAATTTTTGATTTATAATTACTTTTAAGTAATAATTTTTTTATTGATTTAGTTGCTAAATCAGAGGCATACTCATTTTTATCTGCCCTAAATTTTTTGTTTATTCCAATTTTGTTAACTATTTTTGATCTATTTTTTTTTTTCCTAATGAGTCTTTCATTGGAATAATTTACTTTTGGTATATAATAACTTAAACCTGTTATAATCGACATAATAATTCCTAGATTATCTAAATTTTGTTTATTCTACAATTGGATTATATTCTAGGCAATCTATATTTAGATGGTTTATATCATCTTTATTAAAAATTAAGATGAGCTATATCCACCGTCAATAATTAAATTAGTACCAGTGATCCATTTTGACTTACTAGACAAAAGAAATTTAATTGCATTTATTATATCAGAGTAATTTCCAATGCCCAAAGGATGTTTTTTATCAATCTCTGACAAGAATTGTTTGGGTAGTGACATTTTAATTTTGTTATAAATTTTTGAATTTATCATAGATGCTGAAATTGTATTTATTCTAATTTTTTTTTTAGCTAATTCCATTGCTAAAGATTTTGATAAATTTATTTGAGAAGCCTTTGAGGATGAATATAAAGATAAAAAAGAAGATCCAGTAATAGATGATATTGTTCCTAATAAAATAATTGAAGAATTTTTATTATAATTTTCAGATTTTGAGAAATTTTTTGTTAAAATGTAAGGGTAAATTGAATTAATCTTATAAGAATCAATTATATCTTTATCTTTAATATTATTTATAGAAGAAAATGTATGTAAACCGGCACAATTAATATATCCATCATATTTTATATTTTTAAAAATTTTTGTAACAATCTTATTTGAATTATTTAGATTAGAAAAATTTGCAACTATTTTTTTATGCCCTTTTTTTTTACGAAGCTTACTAAATGTCTTCGACAACTCTAAACTGTTTTTTCCAAGTATAGTTAGAGATGCTCCATCTGTGTCTAAAGAATAGCTTAATTCACGACCAAGTCCAGATGAGGCTCCAGTAATTAAATATTTTTTATTTAAAAGATTTAATTTCAATTTTTTAAATTTAAAATTTTACCAAGATCAATTACGGAATTACATTTATTTAGATCATTGGGATTTACATCTATTTTTAGCTTTTTGCTTGAAAACGAAATAAAAGTCATTACAGCAAGAGAATCCCACTCGGGGATCTGATTAAGTTTTTTTTTTAAGGTAAAAGTTCCTTTTTTTAAATCAAGTTCTTTCTCGAAAGAGTTTAAAAATGCAGTTAGTTTCATTTAAATGTTTGATTTTTTTATAACATTTAAAACTTTTTCCGTAAAGAATTTAATTTCATCCTTAAAATTTAAAAAAGACATTACTACACCATCTACACCACTTTTTTTAATTTCATTAAATTCCTTTATTACTTCTTTTGGGGAACCAACTATTGGGTAGCTACCAATTCCTCCAGCCATTTTTTGTTTATTTAATTCTTGGAGCGATTTTAAAATCTTATTTTTTGGATTTTTTGATAAAATATTAGAAAAATTTTCTACAGCTTTGATATCTATTTTTTTTTTAGAATAATCGTCATAATATTTTTTAGCTTCAATGTTATTTTTTTTACAGACAACATGGCATAAAACAAATACCTTAAATTTTTTTTTGTATTTTTTGGATTTTTTTTTTATAGATCTAACTTGATTCTTCAAAGCTTTGATATCACTAAACATCGTTACTAAATAATCCGTATTTTTATATGCAAAATCTCTACCTTTTTGCGAAAATGCTGCTGATAATATTTTTGGTTTTGTACCCTTATAAAGCTTAGGTTTTGTTAATGCGTTTGAAACCCTAAAAAATTTCCCTTTAAATGAAGACTTTTTTCCTTCTAGGATCTTCTTGTAAATTTTTAACCATTCTTCACCTTGTTCAAAAGCATTTAAGTTTGGTTTATAATTAGAGTCAAACATCTGAAATTCTTTTTGGTTCCAGCCACAAACAACGTTTAATAATACTCTTCCCTTAGAAAATTGATCAATTGTTGAAACTATTCTTGCTGCATGGGTTGGGTGTATTATTGATGTATGCATTGTAACAATTAATTTTACTTTTTTTGTTACAGAAGAGATTGCAGAAATAAAACTAGATGAGTCATAAGTTAATCCCGCAGGATTAGTCTTTCCATCAAATCCTAACCATCTTTGAACAGAAAAAATATAATCAAATTTATCATCGCAATATTTAGCTACATCTAAAATATCTTCTGGTTTTGCCATCCATCTTTTTTTTGATGTTGTCATAGCTATTCCAGATTCAGAGTTTAATGCAAATAAAGCAAATTCAAGTTTTTTGTTCATTTTTTAAAATATAGATTATATATATATAATTAATATGTCTAAAGTTTTTGTCATAATGTATCATTTTGTTAAAAAAGAAAATGATTCAACTAAAAAATACTTTAATTATTTATCAATTAATAAGTTTATAAAGCAAATAAAATACTTAAAAAAAAATTATGAGATAATTAATCCAACAAAAAAAGATAAAATTTTTACAAATAAAAAAAATAAAAAAAAACTGTGTTGGCTTACATTCGACGATGGGTACATTGACCATTATAACAATGTGGTTCCAATTCTTAATAAGTATAAAATTCAAGGCACTTTTTTCCCAGTTACTAGTGTATTGCAAAAAAAGTATGTCCTTGATGCAAATAAAATTCAATCATTAGTAAATATTAAGAAAAATGATTTAATCATAAAATTGATAGAAAAAAAATTCAATCAAATTTATAAAAAAAGATTATTTAAGAATTTAACTAATAAAATAATTTTTGAAAATATTTCAACAAGAAGGTTTGATGACAAAAAAACTTTAATAATAAAATTATTATTGCAAAAATATCTAAACAAAGAAAAAAGGAAATATATAATTAACTACTTATTTACAAAATTAATTCCAAAAAAGGACAAGAAAAAATTTAGTGAAATGTATATGAATATTAAACAACTCAAGGAAATTAAAAAGCAAGGTCATGAGATTGGATGCCACTCGCATTCACATGAATGGCTAGAGATTATGAATTATAAGGCTGCTAAAAGTGAAATATGTAAAAGTTTAAATTACATTGAAAGGAAATTTAATATAAATAAAAGAAAAATTGTATTTTGTTATCCTTTTGGCTCAAAAAATGATCGGATAATAAGTATTCTTAAAAACAAAAATATTAAATTTGCTGTAAGCACTAAAGTTAATCATTTTGATACTAATAAGAATAATTTTTTAGATATACCAAGACTAGATACAAATGATTATAAAAAAAAATTTTAAAAAATTGATTGATTAAATAAATTAATATAACTATATCTCCATCTATGAAAAAAAATTTCTACTCTAATTACTTTGGGGTAATCGAAAAATTATTAAAAAATATTGATCAATTTAAGCTAAATAGACTCGAAAAGCTAATTCTGTCTACCAAGAAAAAAAAAGCTAAAATATTAATATTTGGAAATGGTGGCAGCGCAGCAACTGCAAGTCACTTTGCAGTAGATATGACAAAAAATGGAGGTATAAAAACACTTACTTTAAATGAATATGATTTAATTACATGTTTTGCTAATGACTTTGGCTATGAAAATTGGATACAAAAATCTATAGAGTATTATTATGATAAGAATGATTTAGTAATATTTTTAAGTTGTAGTGGAAATTCTGAAAATATTGTAAGAGGTTGTAAATATGCCAAAAAAATTGGTCTTAAAACAGTTACACTGACTGGTTTTGATAAAAAAAATAAAACAAACCTAATTAAAAGTGATCTAAATATTTGGATTAATAATAAAGTTTACAATATTGTCGAGATAGTTCATTTTTCAATATTACTTAGTGTGATAGATAAGATTATAACTTCAAAATTAAAATAATGAAGTTTGATGTTATTTTCTTAGGTGGTGGCCTTGGGAGTACATATGGTCTCTACAACTTTATAAAAAAAATAAGTACAAAAAAAAAACTTAAGATTTGTGTAATTGATAAACAGATCTCAAATCTCCCAGGTGGTGTAGCGTATGGAAATAAAAAACAAAATCTTGGATTTTTCAATAATCCCTGTAGGCTATCACCTAAAGATTTTGTTAGTTGGTTTTTTAAAAACAGGTCAAAACTAATAGAATATACAATTAAATTGAATAAGGTTTCATTTAATGAGTGGTTAAGTAAAAATAAGAAAACCATAATGAATAGTAAAAATAATTCAGATTTATCAGAAATTTACTTACCAAGGATATTTTGCAATTTTTGGCTAGAAGATTTACTCCTTAAAACATTAAAAAAAATTAATAAAAACAATTGGGAAATTAATTATTTAGAGGGTTTTATAGAGAATATTGAGAGAAAAAATAATTATTACGAAGTTTCTCTTAAAAAAAAACCTTACCACTTTAGTTATAATTTAAATCAAAATTCTTTTTTAAATAAAATAAGTTTTGTTAAAAATAAAATACCTTCAAATACAAGTAAATTAAAAACAAAACACATGTTCGCATCATTAGGAATTCCTGAACCTGAAAATTTTGTATCTAAAAAAATATCTAAAGATAAATTTTATATTCACGACTTATATGTTTCGGGAGGATCAACAAAACTTGTAAATCTTATTGAAAAAAAAAATAAAAAAAAAGTAAGTATTCATTTTTTAGGTTCAAAAGCTGGTTTTTTGGAAGCTTTACCTGAGCTATATTTTTTGTCAAAAAGAAAGAAAATAAAAATTTTTTCAACCTCTAATAATGCAGAAACTTTAAACCCAGCAATATTATCTAAAAAATCTAACTCCTATAAATTAAAATATTTTTCAAAAAGAAAGTTACAAAAAATTAAAAATTCGAATGATCTAATTGAAAATTTAATTTTAGAATTTGAAAGTGCATATAAAAATAAATTTAATAAATATGATGCTTGGACTAAAATACTTAAAGATGATATTCTTTCAAAAGTTTTATTAAATTTTAATAAAGAAGACCAAAAAAATTATAATGATTATTTTTTTCAGAAAATTAGAAACATTACTAGGTTTACTTTTCCAATGACTGTTAAATATAAAATCATGATGGAAAAAATTGGAATAATAAAAATGATTAAATCTACTATTAAAAAAGTAACAAAACAAAAAGATCAGTTTTTAGTTAAGACATATAGTGGAAAATTAATAAAATCTGATATTTTAGTATGTGTGTTTGGCCCTCAAAGTATTAGTAAATTGTTAATAAATGACAAATTATTTAAAAGCCTAAGTAATTTAAAAATTAAGTACGACAACACGGGAATTTTAGTTAACAACAAATTTCAATCAGTAAATCACAAAAATTTATATTTTGTTGGCTTTCATGCTTCAGGATACAATCCCGATAGAAAAACAATAATTAAGGCAATTGTTAAAAACTCTAAAATAGCTAGTATTAATTTAAAAAATAGCATATTAGCAAATTAAATGAGTATAGATGTTTTAGGCTGGGAATTATTCGATGATAATGCAAAAAAAAGGCATGATAAAATTCCAATTAGTATTGACTTGGAAAACAGATTGATATTCGAAACTAATAATTTTTTCGCAATCTGTGGCCTAGGTGCGTTTGTTAAAGGATATTTGGTAATAATCACAAAAGACTATTTAAACTCATTTGCAGCACTAGATTCAGATTTGCTTGAAGAATATAAATGGATTTCTGAGGTTGTTAGTGAATTTTATAGAGAAAAATATAACAAAGAAATATCTATATTTGAGCATGGAATGTGCTCATGTGCTGGAGGACTAGATCATGCGCACATGCATACTATGCCATTACAAAAGTTTGATAAGGCAGATTTAAAAAAAATAGTAAATAGAATTTTAAAAAATAGAGCTGCTGGAATAAACAAAATATTCTTTGAAAATAATGAATTTGAAAATGTACATGACATTTCTACAATCATAAATTTTAATTCTAATTACAAGATATTAGATGGAAAATTATTACAATACGACGATATAGAGGAATTTAATGAAAATTTAGAAAAAATTAAAGAAGAAGTAATTAAAAAAGAACAATATATATTTTTTAACTATAATAATGAAATTAAATTTACAACTAACTATTATTTAGGTACACAATTTGGGAGAGAACTTATCTATGAGATATATTTTACTAAAAATTTAGATAAAAAAAAATATTTTAACTCTTTGATGCGAAGCAATCCAAATAAACTTATATGGCGTTGGCAAGATTACTCTTTTAAGGAAAATATATTAGATACAATTTTAGACATGCGTGATTTTTTAAACAATGATAACAAAATAGATTTAAATAATTACGGATTTAAATTAAGAGTAAAATAATTTGCCAGAAGTAAGAATAGATAAATTAACATTTCATGAATTAATAAACATAAATATTAAATTATATTATCCTCTTAAAAAATTTAATAGTTATGAAGACTTTATAAGCATATGTGAAAAAAAAAAACTTAAAAATGGAAATTTTTTTCCAATACCTATTTTATTTGGAATTAATAAACCTCAGAAAACTAAAATACAAAATTCAAAAGAAATTAATATTACTTATAAGAAAACAATTATAGGAAGAATAAAAAATTTTAAAGTTTTTGAAATTAATAAAAAAAAATATATTGAAAAAATTTATGGTACAACTAATCTAAACCACCCAGGTGTAAAATTATTTTTGAAAAAAAAATATTTTATCGATGGGATTATAAGTTTAAAAGATAATATTAAAAAAAAATATTCTATAGATAAATTAAGGAGAAAACTCAAATCTAATAAATTTATAGCTGGCTATCACACAAGAAATATTCCGCATAAGGGACATGAATGGATAATAGATTTAGGTATTAAAAAAGCAGGTGCAATTTTAATTAACCCAATAACTGGAAATTTGAGAAATGGAGATTTTAAAAAAAATATCGTCAATAAAGCTTTTAAAATTCTAATTGATTCTAAATTTAAAAATAATAAGAATGTTTTTTTTGAAAATCTAACAACTCATGCAAGATATGCTGGGCCACGTGAAGCGTTATTTCATGCTTTAATAAGAAAAAATTATGGTTGTACACATTTTTTAGTTGGAAGGGATCACGCAGGCGTTGGAAATTACTATGGAAAATATGAGTCCCAAAATCTATGTTTAAAATATGAAAAAATAATTGGAATTAAAATTATTAGTTTTAAGGAACCTTTTTATTGTAAATATTGTAAAAAAATTATTAATTCAAAATGTAAACATAGTAGAATCGAAAATCACAAAATACTAATAAGTGGCACTAGAATAAGAAGAAAAATCTTATTAAATAAGAAAGTATCAGAAAAATATTTAGATAAAAAAATTTCAAAAATATTAACAAAAAATAGTATCAGAGGTATTTCTAGTAACTGAATTTCTTTTTTATTTTTTTGTAAAGAATATCGCTTAATTCTTTCGTACTTTTTTTAAAATTATTTTTAATTTTAATATCTGGCTTTTTTGGATACTCAGGTTTAACATTTACCCCAACTACACTCTCTATTTTGTTCGTATAAAGTTTTTTTTTATTTTTTCCTTTGAGATATTTTATGGGGCTATCAATATAAATCTCAATATAATTTTTAATATTTTGTTTATTCCAGACTCGCAAGACATCAACCATTCCAATAACAGATATTATTACATTAACTTTGTTTTTTGTAATATGCTTTGATAAAAGACAATATTTTTTTACTGTTTTTAACCTATCGGTGTATGTATATCCTGTTAATGAAAATATCTTTCTTATTTCGTCTCCGCTAATTATAATTGTTGGTCCAAAATCTTTTTTTATTCTAAAGTATATTTTTTTGGCAATTGTTGTTTTTCCAGAACCTGACAAACCAGTGATCCAGAATAATGTTCCATAATTTTTATTTAACTTTTTCATTTATGAATATAGATATTTAATTATTAATTAATGTCAAAATTAGTATTTTTTAAGTGTTCAATTATAATTTCAGATAGATCTTTTGGTAACAATTTAAAATTGTCGGAATATAAGTGCTTATTCTTGCTATCATATAGCAGAAAATCTTTATTTAAATATAATTTATTTTTTTTTTGATCTATTTTACAAGAAAAATTTATTCTCTTATCTTTATAAAAAAAACATACCTCATACTTATCGTTAAAAATTGCTTCTCCTATTGTATGGTTTTTAAAATTAATTTTTTCACCATTTATCATATTTTTTGCAATAGATTTAAAATCGACTAAATTTGAAAATACATCTCTTTGATCAATATTTGAGATTTTATATTTTTTATTACTCATCATAAAAGGAACTTTTGATCTCCTTTCATTAAGTAAAAATTTGGTATCATTATCTGCATATGACGATCCATTATCTGAAGTTAGGATTACGTTTGTTGTTTCAAACAAATCTTTTTCTTTAATTAAACTATAAAGTGCATTCAATTGTAAATCTAAAAGTTTTAATGCTGTGGATAATCTTTTATTCATTTTATCAATTCCATCTTTAGTGTTTATATGGTCGATTTTAGTTTTTCCTTTATGCTCAATTATAGATTTTAAAAAATTCCAAGGATTATCGTTATAAAAATTAGTATTATTAATTTGATTAAATAAATTATCATTTGAAAAAGGATTATGTGTTGAATTAAAATGTATTAAAAAAAAATTCTTATAACTTATATTTGTATATAAAAGTTCTACAACTTTATTAGTAATTTTTTGATCATCACCCTCATTACCAAATGAAAATGGATAATAAAAAAAATTATCAACGTCTTTATCAAATCCAAATGCTGGATTTTGTGCTTTTGCTCTATGTAAAAAATTTGTCATAAAACCATTACTTTTAAAAAAACTAAACAAATTATTTTTTTTTACAGGTTCTAATTTATGCGTTTCTTTTAAATCTGTAAATCTATGGGTTGATGGTAACTCTGAGTTTATTAATGATGTTAGACAAGAAGCTGTCCAATCTGCATTAGAATAAACATTTTGATATGAAATTTTGTCTTTAAAAAAATTTTTAGTAAAAGGCATCTCATCTAAATTTTTTTCTAAAAAATCCAAACTTACAGAATCAAATAATATTAAAAATATATTATTCAATTTATCAGTACCAATAACTTCTTTTCCTTTTTTTTCAATTGAAATCCAAAGTTCAGAATTCGAATTATTTTTGATAAACAAATCTTCTGACTTTTTAAAAATTTTAAAATTATAAAATAATTTTGGCTTTGCATTTACTACATTCAAAACTAGTTCTTTATCATCCTGAATTGATAAATTATTACCAACTGTGTCAGAGCCTTCAAAATAATAAGTAAATCTTATTTCTTCATTATTTTTAAAATTTTTTAATGAAATTTTTAAATTTTTATCTGATAAAAAAAAATCTTTAGTTTGATTATCTGATGTAATTTTCTTAAATTTTGATTTTTTTTCTAAAATATTTTCAAAGTAATCACTTCTTAAATTAAGATCTTCATTATGCCAAAATCTTCTAGGATCATTAGGATTAATATAAATTCTATTAAAAATTTTTTTAAGAATAATAATTATGAACTTTGGAAGAATTTTTTTTAATACATCTTTCATTATTGATCAACTATGATTTTAATATTAAAATGGCTTTTTCAAGAACTTTAGTCAATAATTATACAGTTATAATCCTTGTGATCAACCAATGGATTATATTTCTTAAATATTTGAAGCTTTTTATCATTTTTAACTCTTAAATTATTAGGATTTTCATATAATTCTAAGTAAGTTTTTATGCTATTTAAAATTTGTTCTTCGTTATTTTCTTGAAGGTTATAATCTTGTGGTTTTTCAATTACATTTTGAGATAAATTAACCTTTTTACCAGTCACATCAAACACATTTCTATGAAGAATTACTGAATTAAAGTGTGTGTATGACAAAGGGAAAGCATTAATGATAAGTGTAAGTTTTTTTTTAGAGTAAGTTCTAATATTGACACTCCCAGCTTGAACAAATAATGCATATTCACACAAAATTGGGAAATAAAAATCACATATTTCTTTTGATAAATTTAAATCATCATGAAAAAATACATTATCCTTATTTCTAAAATTTAATTTCTGAAATAATTTATTTTTTGAAATTTCGCCTGTAAAAAAGAATAAATAATTTAATTTTTCCAAATAATTAACACTTTTTTGATAAAGACTTAAATCTCCATTATTTCTGACTAATGGGTATTTGGACCTAACATGAATACAAATTTTTTTTTTATAATCAATAATATTTTTATCAATTTTTTTATTAATTAAATTTAATATATAGCCATCTGGCTCAATACTTTTTTGTTTAATGAAAGGAGTAACTATTTCAGTCGCACACTCATATTTTTCACTTTCCCAAGTAATTACTTTTTTTATTTTTTCATTATCTAGTAGAGATCGTTTTGGGAAAATTTCCAAGGATATTTCATCTTTAATAGAACCTGAACATATATGAAATTTTTTTGAGTATAATTGGACAATTTTTTTTATTAATAAATATAATATAGATTTTTGACGCAAGCTTTTTTGGTTAAAATAACCACTTAATCCATATGAATATGAAAACAATTCTAAATAAAATATATCTAATTTAGGAAAGAAGTTTTTAAAGTATCTGTTGTGGTATCTATCATTGTCAAAAAATAAAATTAAAGAAAAATTTTTACTAGATTTAATTAGTCTATCACATAATGTACAAATAACTCCGAATCCACCCTCGTAACATATGCATATGTTCTCATTATTTTTCTTTTTGATAAAATTAATAACTTTTCTATGCTTAATTAATATTTCTAAAATATTAAGAAGTAATATTAAATAAGAGAATATTAGTTTTAAAAATAATAGAATTTTTTTCATAATATGTGGGATTTTTATAATTCCACTTTTAACTAATTTTTTAAATCATTTAAATAACTTAACGTCTTATTATATATTGTAAAAAATATTTTAGTATTACTCATTTATTTAATTTATTATAATTAAGATATAAAATATTAGTATATTAGTGTAAAGAATTCAAAAAAATCAATTATGAAAAAAATTTTTATTACAGGCGGTGGTGGATATGTGGGCGCAAGACTTGTTCCATATCTTTTACAAAAAAATTATCAAATTACTGTTTATGATAACTTTTATTTTGGCAATAAACTTAAAAAAAATAAAAACCTTAAGTTGATTTATGGAGATATAAGGAATACATCAAAATTAAAAAAAAGTTGTAATAATCATGAGGTATTTATTCATTTAGCTTGTATATCAAATGATAGTAGTTTCGAATTAAATAAAAAATTATCAACCTCAATTAATTTAGATGCCTTTGAACCTATGGTATTAGCTGCTAAATCATCTAACATCAAAAGGTTCATTTATGCCTCTACAAGTTCTGTATACGGTTTATCAAGCAAAAAAAATGTAAGAGAAAATCATCCACTTATACCACTAACCTTATATAATAAATATAAAGGTTTATGTGAACCATTATTGTTAAAACATACTAATAAAAATTTTGTTGGAGTTATTTTTAGACCAGCAACGGTTTGTGGTTACTCGGATAGGATGAGGCTTGATTTAAGCGTAAACATCTTAACTAATTTTGCTTATAACAAAAAATATATTAAAGTTTTTGGAGGTAAACAATTAAGGCCTAATTTACACATTCTAGATTATTGTGATGTAGTTAAAAAACTTATTACAGCACCTACTTATAAGATTAAAAATCAAGTATTTAATGTTGGTAGTCAAAATATGAGTATAGATAATATTGCGAAGTTGGTAAAAAAAGTTGTTGAAAATAAGTATCAAAAAAAAATCAATATAATAAAAGAAAAAACGAACGATATTAGATCTTATCATATAAATTCAGATAAGATCAAAAATATTTTAAATTTTACACCTAGAAGAACAATAGAGGATGCGGTTTTTGAAATGTGTGAAGCCTACCAACTTAATAAGATACCAAATAGTTTTACAAATACAAATTACTTTAACGTAAAAAAAATTAAAAAACTAAAAGTAAAATAAATCATAATAAAAGATATCTCTTATTTTACTCTATCATATTTTTATTAGATTTCTCCCATTGCTGAGCATTCCCTTGCTCATTAAATTAATTATTTTTGGAGCCTTTTTTAAATTAACGATATGATTAATATAATTTTTTAACAAATTTTTATCAGAGGATAATTTACCTATATATTTAGGTATATCTTTTTTAGGATAAATGCTACCTCCCACTGAAGGATGTAATTTCATTCCAATGTGGATTTGAAAAGGTTTAATTTTAACAAAATCATTTGGAGCCGAAACTCCTACGAAATAAATATCTGATTTGGTTGCGGCTAACTTTATAGCATTTTCTATACCAGATTTTGACCCCGTAGTAATAAAAATTTTATTGAAATCATATTTTTTAAAATCACTTATCTTATCTTTTTTTAAGTTTATTAAAACACTAGCTCCAAACTTCTTTGCCTTTTTTAAATTTATTTTATTTATATCTGCTACAGCAATATTCTTTTGTTTTTTTAAATTCAAACCTATTAAGATTGAAAGTCCTACTCCTCCACAACCCACTATAAGAGCTTTATCCATTTTTTTAATATTAGATTGATTAAAAATTGTGCCTAACCCAGTACTTAAACAACATCCCATCATAGCTGCTAATCTTAAATCTATTTTTTTACTTATTTTTGTAAGTCTATTGCTGGATATTATAGAATATTCACTAAATGTAGTTATCCTTCCAGAATTTATTTTCTTTTTTGTTTTCGCATAACTATATTCGGGAGTTTCACAATCTTTAATATTTGGATTTTTCATCCAATGAAGTACCACAAGATCACCTACCTCAAAAGTATTAACGCCTGGTCCAACTTTTACTATTTTACCACTAGCCTCATGGCCTAACAAATGAGGAACAAAAACGTCTTTGCCTTTTTGATGAATATATTCCTCAATTTGTTTTCCACATATTCCAGAATAATAGATTTTTACTAGTACTTGGTTTTTTTTGAGCTTAGATGGGAGTATAATTTTTCTTAGAGATATTTTTTTTTTACCCTCAAGAACCAATGCACTAAATTCTTTAATTTGATTCATTTTTAAAATTCACAATTTATTTTAATAGATGTAATAACCCTTTTAGCATTTTAGTTTTTGTAATAGGATCTTTATTAGCAATATTTTCGGTTGAATATGCTGCTGCAAGAGAGCCAATTAGTAAAGACAATGGCTTTTCTATGCCAGTTGCTAAAGCTAAAGAAATTAGTCCAAGCATTGAGTCTCCGGCACCAATTTTATCAATTACTTTTTTTGCTAATGCATCAGAGTACTCAAATTTTTTTTCATTAAAATTGTATAGTAACGCCCCTTTTTTTCCACTTGTAACAACTAAATTTTCAATTTTTTGATTTTTTGATAGGATCTTACTTAGTTTTTTTAAATCACTTTTTCTATCCCTAAATTCATGTCTTAATTCTTTTTCATTGATTACTAAACATTTAAATTTTTTATATTTTTTCATACTATGAAAACCAATATTTGAGGAGTTGATTTGAGCGTTGACTGCTAAGAATTTAGCCTTTTCACAAATTATTTTGGCATTTTTTTCTGATATCATTCCATGACCATAATCAGATACAATTACCAAATCAAATTTAGGAATTTCTTTTATCAAAACGTCTCTTAATCTTTTATCTTCTTTATGATTTAATGGTTCATCATTAAAATTATAAACTCCAAGAATTTTGTTTAAACTTATATAGTCAACAAATCTTTTTTTTAAAATTGTCGAAGAGTTTTCCTTATTCATAAAATCTAACTGAATATTTTTATTTAATTTTGATTTAATAAATTTAATATAATTTTTTTCTTGACCAAGGTTTGTGACAACCTTAACTTTATTACAAAATTCTGAGATATTCCTAGCAATTGCAAGTGATCCTCCAAGGTAACGTTCAGATTTTATTTCCTTTAATGCTAAAACTGGTTCTTTTCCAGATTTTCCTAATGCATCGCAAAAAACATACTCATCTATAATAGCCTCTCCTACAACTAAAACATTAAATTTATTAATTTTATCAAATTTTTGGGTAATTTTTGATAAATCATTATTACTACTGATTTTTGATAGAAATTTTTTTTGTTTCTTGGAAAAAATTTCAGAAAACTGATTAAATAATGTGCTTGAGCTAAAAACTTGTCCATCAGTGTAAACAATTTTGCCACCTACTTTTTTTAAAGCATTAATTTCATTTTTAATTTCACCAGTGATATCGTCATCATGATTTTTATAATCTGATCCTTTGCAATAAAAATCA
>MDTB01155716.1_pt1 | contig 15650 bp, 16 predicted proteins | sample 811161 | NCBI WGS metagenome assembly MDTB01 (sample SAMN05326650, study PRJNA326480) | marine metagenome | isolation source: seawater | place: Mediterranean Sea | collected 2009 | reverse complement strand
TTGCAACTTTTCCATAAATCAGATAATAAAGAATCGGTCCGTAAAGATCCATATTGTTGGTTTTGTTTCTTTGTTTTCTTGTATTCAATTTTTAATTTGCAATACTTTTTTCGATGTATAGTTTATAATGAATAATTATTTAGCAGAATTTTTGGGAGCGGTATTATTTGTATATGTCATCTTGGCAACAGGTAATCCTTTAGCTATTGGTGCTGCTTTAGCACTTATTATTTTGTTAACTAGCAACATCTCTGGTGGTCACATTAACCCTGCTGTATCAATTGTAATGGCATCTATTGGACGTCTTCCTGTAGAAGATCTTGTTCCTTATTGCTTAGCACAAATCTTTGGTGGTTTAGTCGCTTTGGAACTTTACAAACGTTTTAAACTTTAAATAATGATAATACTTTTTATTATCATTGTTTTGCTTATTTACCTGCTCTATAAGATTCTTTCCAAGTTGCATCAGAATCACTCCAAGTTGCATCTATCTTTTCTTGTTCTGCTTTTTCTTTTTCTGCTTTTTCTTTTGCTGCTTTTTCTAATTTAAGCCTTTCTGCTTTTGCTGCTTCCTCTTCTGCTTTCGCGTCTTTTATTCTTTGTTCTAAACTAGCACGTTGTGCTGCTTTCTCATGTTCTTTTTTAAAACGTTTTCTTCTTTCTTCTAGGGTCAAATTACTAGGTAATGGTTTAACAGCCTGTTTGTTTGATGGTTTGGAATTTGCTGTTAATGGTATATTATTTGATGCTTCTTTTTCATCTCCAGGACATGGGTAATCTGGTGGAGGTCTATGATCTTTGTCCCTCGTTATTTCTGTACCTTTGAGTATATAAAAGCGTTCAAAATTTTTAAATTTTTGCTCCCAGCATTTTGGTAGTGGTGGTAGAGGTTCAACATTCATTTCATTTCCTTTTGAAGAACGTTTAATTGCTTGTTCTGGAATGTCAAATAACGATGATTTTGTATCTATGATCAATTCGTTTGTATTTTTATATGGTCTTTTTTCTCCAGAATTCAGTGTTCTTATTTCCATATTATTTTCCATTAAAGAATTCTTTGTTTCTCTCATTTTTTCTATTTTGTTTCTTTTTTTATAATTTCTAAATTCGTTAACTAACTTTTGATTTTCTATCATTAGATTATTTATCTTTTCTTGTTTTTTATTAGTAAAAAATCCTCCTCCTTCTTCTTTTTTACTTTTTTTACTTTTTCTAAATGCTTTCTTTTTTGCCGTACCCGAATTTTTTTTAGATTTATCTATTTTATTTGCAATATTCTTTTTGGTATATTTCTTTTTCTCTGATTTTGTCATTATATAATTTATACATATATTTTTCCATAAATTATATTAAGAGTTATGTACCTTATAACGTTGAAAAAAAGACATAATATAATCCCAGTTAATTGTAGGCGCCGCATAATGTTTTGTTCGAACTTCATGATGCTCTATATGATTTTTAGGCGACACAAACACTGCTAACCAAGGCATATGCTCTATTTCTTTACAATGAATTGCAATGTTTAATAATCCAATTATTCCAATAGGAATGACAAAAGATATTTCATTTGGTTTTAACAAATACGCAGCAATAATAAAAGGTGTCAAATAAGCCATCAAGAATTCCATGGTACTCACGGCATTTCCTATAGAAGGTAACAACACGTTATCATATTGATGATGAAAACTATGAATGGTGTATAATCGAGTACTTTTATGCATTGCCATGTGTACCAAATAATAACCGACACTATGAATCCCTAAAATTCCTAAAATATTTAGAGGTTGAATTTCAGTCGTATGATAAAGCATAGTTTGATCTATAACACCATATACCAATGGAGAAATGATCATCATATTTCGATGCACGGCTTCAATTGCTTGAATATATTTTTTACTATTTTTATTACAAAGTTCGATAAAACTCGCTTTGGAATAGGTTACATCAATAAAAGTACTTAGCAAACATATTGAAGTACCCAGCAAAAATCCTTTTCCGATAGAAATAAGAATATCCATATATAAAATTATGATATTTTATATATGATCTAATTTTTAGATTGTTTTACGAATCGCTCTGTATGCAATATAAATTCCAATAATAGAAATGGAGCCAATATATATAGTTGTCATGGTATCAAATTTATTTTTTTTATTATTTTCTTCTTTTTTATCTGGTTTCTGTTCTTCAATACCATTCAACTTGGGAACTTGTTTTACTTCTAAATCCTCCTTCTTCTTGCCAGTAAGCATTGTAAAATAACGTTCACCAAAATCATTTTGCTCTTGATCAACAATAATATCTTGTGTTTTTTTAGGTAATTCAACATGGCTATGATGTTTATCCACACTTACGATTGGATGTGTAAAATAGTCAAATTTATCAAAGTTCTCCTTTATTTTATCAGCCTTATTTTTTAAACTTTCTAAATGTTCAGCTTTCAGAACTTCCTGTTTCTTGGTTGTTTTTGGAATATTATCTATGAAGTTTGAGAACATATATATTATATATATACATATTTTTATAACATTTTAAGCGTTGATAAAATAGAACATAAAAAATGACTCAGAAATTCATTAAAACAGAATAATATAAATATTATCTTATTTTATTATTTAATGTGCGGAATTTTTGCCATTTTGAACGGTGATTCAAATAAGCAACTAAACAACGATGTAAAACAATCTTTCATGAAAGGAAAGCATCGTGGTCCAGAATTTTCCATTTTGAAAAATGTAATGATCAAAGCAGATTTTGGATTTCATCGTCTTGCTATTAATGGGTTGAATGAAGAATCGAACCAGCCATTAATTATTGGTGATATCGTTTTGATTTGTAATGGAGAAATTTATAATTATAAAGAACTGTATCGTCTTGCAAACATAGAACCAGAAACAGATTCGGATTGTGAGGTGATTATACATTTATATTTAAAATATGGTATTGAACAAACTCTCGAATTATTAGATGGTGTCTTTGCATTTTGTCTACTTGATTATCGACTCACTTCCAATACTTCAAAGATGTATATTGCTAGAGATCCTTATGGAGTACGACCATTATATATTATGAAACCAAAAAATAACCTTAGTGAAAAATTAAAAAAAAAACATAATTTGATTATTACTGCAAGTGAATTGAAAAGTTTGAATGATATATATCAACTTGAATATAAAGATAGCGATGAAAATAAATATGTTATACAGCAATTTCAACCTGGCACTTATAGTTATTTAGAAATGGTACATAATGTTAGCCCTTCCTGGACAACAAAATATGAATATATGCCTTATCATCATGTTGCATTTAATAGTTGCAAACTAGTTCAACCTATTTGGGAAAAACAGGATACAATGAAATATTTATACGAAAAAATACAATGTCATTTGATTCACTCTGTTGAAAAAAGATGTTCGACAACAGATCGACCAATTGCCTGCTTGCTTTCTGGTGGTTTAGACAGCAGTTTGATTGCTGCTATTGTAAACGAGTATCATATTAAAAACAACTTGCCTACATTAGAAACGTACAGTATTGGCATTGAAGGCTCCGATGATTTATCCTATGCTCAAAAAGTGGCTGATTACTTAGGAACAAAGCATACACAAATTGTATTAACAGAACAAGATTTTTTGAATGCTATTCCAGATGTGATAAAAGACATTGAAAGTTATGATACAACAACTGTGAGAGCGAGTATTGGTAACTGGTTAATTGGCAAATATATTTCAGAAAATAGCGAAGCAAAGGTCATTTTTAATGGAGATGGTGCGGATGAATTAATGGGAGGATATTTGTATGTTGGCAATGCTCCGGATTCAATTGAATTCGACAAGGAATGCAAAAGCCTGCTAAAATATATACATACATTTGATGTATTACGATCAGATAAATGTATTTCTTCTCATGGTTTGGAACCAAGAACTCCTTATTTGGATCGAGAATGGACACAATTTTACCTTTCTATTCCTTTAAGTTTACGTTGCATACTAAGAAAAGACAGCAAAACACCTTATGTTGAAAAAAAATTAGTGCGTACTGCATTTCACAAAGACAATTTTTTAGATTCTCGTAATAGGCAATTGTTACCTGATGAAATTTTATTCCGTCAGAAAGAAGCATTCAGTGATGGTGTATCAAAACAAGATCGTTCTTTATATACAATTATTCAAGAGTTTGCAAACACCTTTATTGAAAATTTGGTCAAAGAAAATAGTTTCTTAAAAGGCTATAAAAGTATCAAAAAACTGACAAAATTACATCCGAACATGATTCATATAAACGATCATTTATTACCATCAACAGGTGAACAATTTATGTATCGTTATTATTTTGAACTAAATTATCCTGGTTTAGGTTATATTTTACCAAAGTTTTGGATGCCCAAATATAGTAACACAAATGATCCCAGTGCACGTCAATTAGAATGTTATCATGAAAAAAGTAATTATATAACGAATGAAAGTGAAAACTAATATTTTTATTTACTTTTTCTGTTGCATTTTCTTAACATTTTCTTTATTTGTTTTTCTTTGATGATTAATATTATCCAATAAAGTATAATATTGACAATACATATTCAAAATTGTGGGATCTTGTTTTCCCAAATATATTTCACGGTACTGAATACTAAATAGCAAATATTCCATAGCAACCTTTAATGAACCAGCCTTCAAAAGTGATTTATGCAGCGTTCTTAACTTCTTGGACTTTTCATCATTACTCATTTTTTTGCTATTCATTACTTCCTTACCTTGTTCCATGAAATCCTTAATCAAATCCTTCTTTTTCTGCTTTCCAAGTATATAATTCTCATATGTTTGCTTTTCACTTAAAATTTGTTTTCTAGTTTCCTTTTCTCCCTCCGTTAAACCAATATACTTTCTATCTACAAGATCCAAATGACCGCGTAGATTAGGAGAGATGTGCTTTTTCCAGTTTTCTAGATTCGACATAGCCTTCAATAATATAATGGAAAATATTATATTATTGTTAAGTCAATTTTTTAATCAGGTTTAGAAATCTGCATTGAATGCAAAGACATCACCATCTACTGTTTTATTTGCCAATGCATATTCAGAATTCGTTCTTTCGAAGAAGTTTACCTTAGATTCTACACTAATCAATTCCATAAAATCAAAAGGGTTTGATGAATTATACACCTTATCGTATCCCAATTGTACGATCAAACGATCGGCAACAAATTCTATATATTGTTGCATAAGTTTTGAATTCATTCCGATCATACGACATGGAATTGCTTCACAAATAAACTCTTTTTCTATTTCTACTGCCTCTTGAATAATCTCGTAAATACGTTTTTTATTTAATTTTTTGCTTAACTTGGAATATAACAATACTGCAAACTCAGTATGCAAAGCCTCATCTCTTGATATAAGTTCGTTTGAAAATGTCAATCCGGGCATAAGACCACGCTTTTTAATCCAATATATGGAAGCGAAAGATGCTGAAAAGAAAATTCCTTCGATTGCCGCAAACGCTACTAAACGTGCTGCGAAACTACTACGGTTATCATTCAACCATTTTTTTGCCCATTCGGCTTTCTTTGTAATACAAGGGAAATTTTGTGTGGCTTCAAACAACGTTTGCTTTTCGTTACTATCTTGAATATAGGTATCAATTAATAAACTATACATTTCAGAATGAATATTTTCCATGGCTACTTGAAAACCATAAAATGCACGTGCTTCCGATAACTGCACATCACCCATGAAGCGAACCGCCAAGTTTTCAAGGACTACGCCATCTGATGCGGCAAAAAATGCCAATACCATTTTAATAAATTTTTGTTCATCTTCATTAAGTGTTTTCCAGTCAGTTAAATCCTTTGAAAGATCAACTTCCTCTGCACGCCAAAAACAATCAACTTGGCGTTTGTACATTTCCCACACATCATTACATTGAATGGGGAACATTACATACCTGTTCTCGTCTGGTTTTAGTAAAATTTCAGTAGAAGTAGTTTCGGACATCCTGAGTTCCTAAATAATATAGTAAGTAGATTTTATCTTGTTTTAAAAATATCATTTTTCTTTATACCCACCAAAAATATATTTTACTTACATTATGCATCTCAAGCAATTTACAAAAAAAATAATTCAACAATGATATACTACGTTTTTATTTGCATTATCACTGAAACCATCTCTTTGTTTTCCCAATCTTTTTGTAAAGCAAAACCAGTTATCTTTTTCTTGCAATGACTTCCATACTTGATCATTTGCATATAACCAATGATGCATAGTTGCTTCTAATTTGATAAATGCTTCTTCATACAAATCAATTAAGGTTTGATAATAATGATTATTTACAATGTATGCTGACGCGGTTGCTGAATATAAGGCTCTTTGTATATATGGATGACCTGGTACTTCTTCACTTTTATGTAAATTATATGCCAAAAAAACAAACATCAAAATCAGGTTTTTGTGTAAATAATTTATTTAATTCTTCCTCATATACTTCTAACGATTGTATACACTGAAAATCGTCCTCCATAATCAACACGTTTTTGTAGTTACGTTCTTTTGCTAATTTTAAAACAGCCAAGTGTGATTTTCCACATCCTACAATTCCTTTTGGAGGAGCGTAATAAATTCCTGGAAAACGTTCTACATTCCAATTTAATTTTTTCATTTCTACTTCAAATTCTATTTTTCGATCAACTCGTTTATCTAAATTAATATAAAAGATATGATCAATCTTATTTGCCATCATATTATTTAAATAGAATTATTTTATTTCTGTCAAACGAATAGTTGGTTTGTTAATTTGTTTTTACATATAAGAACTATATTTTTTTTTCAAAAATATTTTACTATTATATAGTAAAGTTTAGGATGAAACACGAAGAAAACTACGTTGGAACACTACAATCTGAAAATAAAAAAAAATCTCGCAGGACAAAGAAGCAAATCGAAAAAGAATTGTTGATGGATTACAAAGAAGAAAAACAAGAAAACGAATCATTATTAAATAAATCTTATAATATGATGCAATACTTGTCTAGTCGTGAAAAAAAGATTTTTGAAGATAAGTTTACTAAGCCAAAAAATGGTTCTCAAAAAGATTATCATAATTTATTATCTCAAAAATCAAAAAAGATTGTAGTGGCAACAGGTCCGGCTGGTACTGGTAAAACATTATTTGCAACGGAATTGGGTGTCAAACACTTTTTAATCGGAACATACGAAAAATTAATATTTACACGCCCCTCTGTTGCAGTTGACGAAGACCTAGGATATTTACCAGGAACATTGGAAGAAAAAATGGCTCCTTGGGTAAGACCGATTTACGATATTTTATATAATTTTATGACACCAAAAGAGGTAACCGCTATGTTAGAAGAAAAAATAATTGAAATATCTCCACTTGGTTATATGCGTGGTAGAACATTCAAAAACTGTTGGATTGTTGCAGACGAAATGCAAAACTCCACTATTTCTCAAATGAAAATGCTTATGACAAGATTAGGTGAAAACAGTAGATTGGCAATAACCGGTGATTTAGATCAACATGACCGCCGATACGAACAAAATGGTTTAGAAGATTTTTTGAGTAAATTCAAAGGAAAAAGATCTAGCAGCATTACGTGTGTAGAATTCGACTCGGACGATGTTCAAAGAGAAGAAGTCGTGAAAGAAATTTTAGAAATTTACGCAGGTGATATTCCAAAACACTATGAAGATTGTGAAACAGATAGTGACTAAACTCTATTCTACAAAATTATTTTCAATAGTTAGTATATAATGTTGAAAAATTTAGCATCTAACTTCAATAAACAAATCAAAAAGGTGAACGTAAATTCTATTAAACAAAACAGAATCGTTTTATACGTTGTAGGAATCCTTTCCTTGTTATACGTTTTATTTTTAGCAAATCAAAAAGATTTTAACTCAGTCTTTGTATTTGCTATTGTTAGTTTTTTACTTAGTTTCTTTACTAAGAACATGATTCTTATCTTGATCACTGCATTATTATTTACTCATTTTGTTAAATTCACAATTCATTTCAAAAAAGAAGGAATGAGTAACAAGAAAAAGAAAGAAGGTTTAGAAAACAAAAAAGAAGGTATGGATCATGATGGCGAAGAAGAAAAGGAAGAAGAAGATAAAGAACCAAAACTTGAAACAAATGAAATTGACGTTGAATCTACTCCTAATGATATGACCGAAGAAGAGAAAAAGAAAAAACAAGACGAATACAACAAATTAAAAAAAGAATTTGTAGAATTCCAAAGTATTCAAAAAGATATTTTAAAAAACATGCAAGAGATTGACCCTCTTTTAAACAAGGCCGAGAACTTTATTAACAAGTTTGAGCATTATAAAAAAGATAAACAACCTAAGTAAATATTAAGTTAATTATATTCATTTTATAAATATAATTGCACATATTTTTATAGAACTATAGTATAAATATGGGAGGAGGGGCTTCAAAAGTAGTAGATACTATCAATCCTGCAAAATATATAGAACAAGGGAGAAAAGAGATGGAAAAATATTTAGTTAAGGAATTCAAGAAACAAGTAATTGATCCCGTCATTAATGGAATTAATAATATGGGCGAAGACTTCAAAAAAGTTATAAACCGATTAAAGAAGTTTGGGGATACAATTGAGGATACATTTGATAATGTGATGAAAGAACTAGAAAAGATAGTGGACGATGCATATTCTGAATTAAGTGCCCCCTTTGCCGGTATCGATAATTTAATAAAGGATTTTCAACGAATGATCTGTTGGTTTGATACATTACCAACTCGCATCAGTTTGATTATGAGCGGTATTGACCATATTTTTCTAGGGATCGGAGAACAACTTGATTTATATATTCAAGCATTTGAACTAGGTGTCGACGAAACCGGTACATTATTCAATTACTCTGCTGTATTTTTAAAATCCTATTTAGCATGTATCGAAAAATTTATCGTCAATTTGTACAAATGCTTCTTTTATTATATTGTTGATTTATTCTTAAAACTTATGTATTTACCTGTCATTTTAATCCTCTGGATATTTTCTTTGTTTGGATTCGATGGTTATTCAACAGAAAGGAAATTTTGGAATACAATGAAACAAGTGGACAAATTTTTTTATAAAAATTTAAAATTCCATATTTTAGAGTTCCCAGAAAGTGTCAAAGATGATTGTTATCGTTGTACAAGACTAAGAAAGGAAGTAGTAGATTATCAAGGAGATAGATTGGATTATGTATTCAATAAAGAAATGCCAGAAATAGTAAGTGGTAAAAACAGCAAAAAAGGTCTTCAAACAATGAAGAAAGGACAAAGACATTTCCATGAAGTAAATGAATATAATCCTCGAAAACCAAACGAAGTGGAATAAAATTAATTATTACAATAATTATATCTATTTATTATAATTATGGTAAAATTTTTTAAAGATACTTTGGATAAAGTTTTAAAACCCATCAAAAAATTTCCAAAAGTATTTGATAAAATCGGTGATGACATAAAAGATGCTTTTGAGAAGGCTGGTGAAGAAATTACCAAAGGTACAGATACAGCTATTAATGAGGCATTTGTCAAACCGTTTGCTGAAATGACTGCTGGAATTGATGCGCTTATTCAAGACTTTCTACGCATTATTTGTTTTTTAAATAATGTACCAACACGTTTTGCAAATGTAGGAGCAGGTTTTGATAGTATATTTGACGGTGTGGTACAAGAATTTGTTGCTTTAGGATATGCAATTGAATTGGGTTATACTAGTATTTCATCCCTTGTGTATCATATTTCTGTATACTTAAAGTCGTATTTGGATTGTGGAACAAAAATGATTTCCAATTTAGGCGATTGTTTTATTTTTTATTTGTTAGAAGTTGTTGGACAAATTTTATATTTACCTATCCGTATTATCTTATGGGTAATGGTAACCTTTTTATCTGTTAACTTATATGAAAGTGAAAAAGATACTTGGGACTCTATTTATAAATTTAATGATAATTTATATCCCTACATTAATTTTCATATTGCTCATTATCCTGAATCAGTACGTAAAAAATGTTATACATGTGTTCGTTTACGAGATGAAGTAATCACCTTTAAAGGCAATCAAGTAGACAAAACGTTTAGTAAAGACATACCTGACGTATTTAATAGGAAACGAGTTGAATTTATTCGAGGACGTAAACAATTTAATGAGTTTGGAGCCTATCCGAAAGCAAGGGATCCTAAATATGTTGTATAAATTATATATATCTTTAGTATATAATGGCAAAAAAGTGTTTACCCGGTGTTATTTGTATAGAAAACGTTACACTCGTAAGTGTATTTATTATTTTGATTCTTGGGTTAAGCGTATGGTATATGTTAAATCAACAACAATTACAACATGGTGTTGTTCATCATGAAAAGAAAATCATTTCGAATTCAAATACTCCAATATTACTTCCTATTTCAAGTAGACAAGACGAATTCAACGACCCATATGCACCACCTTTAAAAAATAATATGTATCATCCACCAAATTCTTCCGATGTAAGAGGAATTCCAGTAAATATTGAAACACGAGGAACATCTAGTAATTATGGACAAGTAGGTATATTGACCCGCACAAATGGAAGTGAAATGATTCTTCCATTAATGGGAAGAAGAACCATGTCTGGTCGAGATAAATGGGAATATTATACCATTTCCGGCTCTGGAAATTTAAATGCAAGATTACCTATCAGTGTAAATGGTAAAAATTGTTCAGGCGAATACGGTTGCGACGAAGTATATGACGGTGATGTTGTATATGTAGAAGGCTATAATGATACTTTCCGAGCCACTATTTATGAAAATAATTCTTTTCGATATATACCTGTCCTTTAGACGAATTATTTGCTTCTTTCAAAAATAAACTATAGTATTATATTATAGTTTATAATGTCTTATTTTTATGTTGATGAAATGAATATTTCAAGAGATACTTTAGATTTTCAATATCCAGAAAATACAATTAGTAAAAGACATATTGAAAAAAAAGTACATGGTATTGCAAATTCCAATGAGAGTATTCAATTAGATAAACGAGAAATTCAAGGGAATCGTATTGATAAACCTAAAATGTATTATGAAGTAATCGTTTCAAATAGTAAACCAAACATGAACTTTTCTCGATTACAACCCACATCATTTAGTGCAAGAAAAATCTATTTATATGGTCTACTTCACAATAATATTGCTAATATTTCAGATAATAATCAAGCAATTGCTGGCGAACTCGTTATTGAACATGCACCGAAAAACGCTATAAATCAACGTATTTTTTCATGTTATTTATTGGAACAAGGCAATGAAACTAGCAATGATATTGACGACTTGATTTCCTATATTAGTCGTCCCGATAAAAACGAACAAGAAATGTCATTTGATTTACAGCCTTTAATACGAAAACAAAGTAGATGCATTCACTACGAAGATAATTTTAATCATATTTTTATTTTTCTAGACACATTGCCTGTCACAGAAGAATCCGCATCATTTTTAAGAGGACTCTCTTACAATAATAACTTATTTCAAAATTCTTCTTTAACCAATCATCAATTGATTGATTTACATAAAGGCAAACATGTTGTTAGCAGTGATTCAACGAATAGTGATCTTGATAACGATGCTGAAGAAGAAATCAAAAACAATCAACCAAAAAAACCCGAAAGTTTTATTGGATACATGTTTGGAGAATCTGTAAAAGAAGGTATGGAAGATGAAATTTACATTGATTGTCAACCAGTTGATGAAAGTGATGAATCCGAAATTGCATATACCAAACGTTTAATGAAAGGCAAAGAGAGTCAAAATGAGCAAGCCGATACAATTTTTAAATTAATCAATAGTTTTTTTATATTGATCTTAATTGCTTTTTTCGTTCGATTAGGTGTTCCAATTGCATATCAGTTAACCGTTCTTAAAAGCATTATTTCATGGAAATTAATAGACGGTGCTCAAGGTAGGTTTAATGATAAAAACGAATACGTAGGTGAACAAAATACTTTTTTTAAATTTATACGCATTGCCGATTATTGGATTATGTTTGGTTTATTTATGTATATTTTACGTTATTTCATTTTAGGTACATATCCTACTCGTAAAATGTTCACATTGGTAGCCGTATTTTTAATTATATTCGGTGTATTTGCCTATTCCATTATACAAAACAAGAAAAGAGAAATGAATTTTTTAAATATTGGAGTAGGAAAAGGAAATGTGAAATTGAATTACGACAGTTTATCCGATGAAGAAATTGGAAAAGATTTTAGCATGGACTTTATCTCTTTCCCATTTGTATTGATTAAAAAGTTGTTAACGAAACCTTTTTACTGGTTTATTTACATTTTTTACTTTGTAGTATTGGCTATTATTTTTGCGTTATTTGAAATTGGTGATCGTTCTTTTATCATAAGAGAATTCTTCTTTTTCAACTCTCTTGTATTGACACCATTTTCTTACCTTATGGCTAGTTCGACTACTTCAAAAGGTGACACATAAATAAGTTTTTTATTGTTTTATGAATAAAATAATTATTCATAAAATTTAATACTTAGAAGCACTGCCTACTTCTTCAGCAACGGGACTGAAAGAAGTGGTTACATAGGATATCATATCACTTTTACCTACAGGAGCCATCTTATCTACAATTTCTTCTTCTAAAGTTTCTTTCTTCTCTGGGTTCATTTTCTTCATTTTTTCATCCTTCTTTTGTTGAGTAGGAGTATGCTTTTGGATAATGGCTTTTCCAGTTTTATTGCTGCTGCGTCTCAATAATTCATAAGCAACAAATACAAACAAGACTGCAACTACAGGATTTACATGGAAAAACATGTATACGGCCAAGCCAAAGATGACAATCATACCTAAGGAAGTATCGATCAAATTTGCAAATAAGTCAGGCACGTTTAATGGTAAAATAATGAATAGAACAAACAAAATAGACAATGCTACTTCTAATTTAGTCATTTTTTTAAAAGTATTTAACAATTTCATTATATACTTATATAGTATTATTTTTTCACCAATTATTTGAAATAAAATTGAAAGTTCCTAAAGTAAATTGTAGTGAATGAATATGAACAAAATGAAAAAATGGCAAAAGACTTCTCCCAAAAACAAAGATTATATTGTGACTGATGAATATAAAGATAAAATCATTCAGTCTGCTCGTATAGGTAAACGAGGTTTTACTATTTTAAAGTCAGAACTTGATCCTCAAGACCTGCAATTTCTTAAAACCGATTTGCATGTTAAACCACAAAATTTTAGTATTAAAAGTAATGCTGCTGACTCGAAACCTTTTTCAGTGTTTCGAGAAAACGATAAAAAAATTTATATTCCTCGTTTTTATGGTATTGAACGTTATGGATTACCTAAAAAGTTTGACATATCTTGCGGTGATTCGATTTCTTTGGAATTCCCAAAAACATTACGTGATTATCAAACAAATATTGTAAATGTGTATATGAAATATGTAGATCGACCTATTTGTAAAAGCGAAGATGCATTTCCTGGTTATGGAGGTATTTTAGAAGTCCCTTGTGGACGAGGTAAAACCGTGATGGCTTTGAAAATCATATCTTTGATTCAAAAAAAGACGTTGATTATTGTACATAAAGAATTTTTAATGAATCAGTGGATTGAACGTATTGAAGAATTCTTGCCTGATGCTCGAGTTGGTAAAATACAGGGTCCTACTTTTGATGTTGAAAATAAGGATATTGTAATTGGTATGCTGCAAACATTATATGATAAGGATTTTCCATTGGATTCTTTTAGTAGTTTTGGAATGACCATTGTTGATGAGGTACACCGTATTGGTAGTGAACAATTTTCCAAAACACTTTTCAAAACCGTGACACCTTATATGTTAGGTATTTCTGCTACTGTAGATCGAAAGGATAATTTAACAAATGTTTTGTATATGTTTATTGGAAAAAAAATATATAGTGAAGAACGCGAAGATGAAGACCCTGTTGTAGTTCAAGCCCTACAATATAAGACAAATGATAACGATTTTAATGATGTTCTTTTGGATTATGCGGGAAATCCAAAATATAGTTCTATGATTTCCAAAATAAGCAATTATGGTCCTCGTAGCGACTTTATTTTGAAAGTTATGAAATCACTTATTTGCCAATATTCTCAATCACAAATTATGGTTTTATGTCATAATCGAAGTATGTTAACGTATTTTTATGAAGCAATTTCACATCAAGAATTTGCAAGTGTCGGGTATTATGTTGGCGGTATGAAACAAAAAGATTTGCAAGAAACAGAAACCAAACAAATTGTATTAGCTACCTATGCTATGGCTGCCGAGGCTTTGGATATTAAAACCTTGTCTATTCTAATTATGGCAAGTCCGAAAACAGATATTACACAGTCGGTTGGTCGTATTTTGCGTGTGAAACACGAAAACCCAATAATTGTAGATATTATAGACGGGCATGAATTATATCAAAAACAATGGAATCGACGTAGACTCTTTTATAAAAAATGTAATTATCGTATTCTACAAAGTGATTCTAATAAATACAACAATGACATGACTGATTGGAAAGTATTGTTTGAACCAAAAGATGTTAAACAAAAAGTTGAAAAAGAACCAGAAAAAGTAGGTTTTGGTAAATGTGTAATCGATGTATCACAGTTTGAATAAATAGGTACTTATATATATTTTTGTTATTATATATATATATATAGTATATAATGACAACCGTTTTTAATTTAAACAGATATGACAAAATCGTTGCCAATGATCTTAGTTTAAATGGTACTATTTCAAGTGCTTTAGGAGGTTTTAGTCAATGGGAAGATTCTGGTTCTGATATTTATTTTAGTGGCGGTAATGTAGGTATTGGCACTACTAATCCAGGAGCAAAACTTCATATTGACGGCATTTCACCAACTGTCACCGGATTAATATTACGAAATACTTCGGGCGTTAATAGGGCTTTAGAGTTTTTCAATAGCTCCAACCAGTATAGAATGGGGGTCCATTACGACAACGAAAATATTCGGTTATATGTGGTAGATGGGAATAGAGATCCAATAGTTACTTTTGGACAGAATGGCAATGTAGGTATTGGCACTACGAATCCGTCTAATAAACTTGCCTTGAAAGTGACAACAACTTATGATGGGTTTGTATTAATAAATCAAAGTGATAATACTATTGGAAAAATGGGAAGAGATGCTTACGGAGGAGGATATTTGAATCTATATGACAATAATGGTTCTGGAAAAGTAAGTATTAATTCCACTGGAAATACTTTTTTCAATAGTGGTGGCAATGTAGGTATTGGCACTACTTCTCCAGGAGGACCATTGCAAGTAAAATCAAATTTTATAGTCGATGACTATGGTCAACCTCATGTAATGAGTCAACATGCTGCAGTATTTGAAAAAGGTTCATCATTAGATGGTCAACGATGGTGGATGAAATACAATGGTAATAATAATTTAGCATTTCATTACGGCGGGGGTGGGGTTTTTTATATGCAGAATGGTGGTGGTGGTAGTATACATACCACATTTACAGGACAACATCGTAGTTGTATTGAAAATATTCCTTCGAAAGATATAAACAATTATACAGGTTTAATTGTATCAGCGGATAAAAATGATTATAT
>MDTB01049528.1_pt1 | contig 15650 bp, 13 predicted proteins | sample 811161 | NCBI WGS metagenome assembly MDTB01 (sample SAMN05326650, study PRJNA326480) | marine metagenome | isolation source: seawater | place: Mediterranean Sea | collected 2009 | reverse complement strand
GAAGGTGGTCATACAGTAGGCGCTGGAGTAGTAACGGAAATTGTTGAGTAGACATGGCTGGAAATAGCAAAAGAGATATTATACATATTGAAAGTTCAGCAGGGACGGGTTATAGATATACTATAACAAAAAATAAACGTTTACACCCTGATAAAGTTGAATATAAAAAATATGATCCGATTATTAGAAAGCATGTTTTGTTTAAGGAGACTAAGTAGATTTAATAGGTGAGTAGTTCAATTGGTAGAGCGCCGGCCTCCAAAGCCGGAAGTTGAGGGTTCGATTCCTTCCTCACCTGCTTAATAAATTATGCTAAAATCAATAACTAAATATTTTTCTAGTATTAGAGTAGAATTGAAGAAGGTTACTTGGCTTTCTAAAGATGAGCTGATCTCTAGTACTTTTATTGTAGGTATTTTTTCTATAATAATGTCTATTTTTCTATTTTTAGTAGATTTTTCTTTATCTGAATTTATGAGTGTAATAATTGGAGGTTAATTTGTATTCTGAGAAAAATTCAATTAATGAGATTTCAGCTGAAGATGTTTCAGATGGAGATCAATTAAGCTCTTCGGATGAAGTTGAATTTGATGTTAGCAGTGAGAAAAAAAATGAATTACTAGAAATGATGGATTGGTTTTCATTAAGGGTTATTTCAGGTAAAGAAAAAACTATTGAGCAAAATATTCTTAGAGATGCTGCTGATAATGAAATAAATGATGAAATAGGGGAGGTTTTTGTACCTTATGAAAAGGTGGTTCAATTAAGAAACAATAAAAAGGTTATTAAGGAGAAAATGTTTTTCCCAGGCTATGTTCTTATTAGGATGATTCTTAATAACAAAACTAAATATGTTGTTGAAAATACTCATGGAGTTTTGAGCTTTATAGGTCCGAAAGGTGGTGCCCCCGTTCCTTTAAGAGACAGTGAAATTAAAAGAATTTTTGGTGAAGTTGAAAGAAAGGAAGATATAGAGATTGTTGAGATACCATTTAAAAAAGGCGATTATGTTAAAATTATAGCAGGACCATTCATTGATTTCTCTGGTGGCGTTGAAGAGATTAATGAAGAAAAGAAAAAGGTAAAAGTCTCTGTGTCTATTTTTGGTCGGTCAACCCCAATAGAGTTGGACTTCATGCAAATTGAATTAATTAAATAAAAATAAAATTATGGCTAAAAAATTAATAGGTTTTATAAAATTGCAAATTCAGGCAGGGAAAGCAAACCCAGCTCCACCTGTTGGTCCAGCGTTAGGTCAACATGGTGTAAATATAATGGAGTTCTGCAAAGCTTTTAATGCAAAAACTCAAGAGCAATCAGGTAAATTAATTCCTGTAGAAATTTCCGTGTTTGCTGATAGAACTTTTACATTTGTAACAAAAACACCTCCTGCATCTTTTTTGATTCTTGAGTCTACCAAATTATCAAAGGGTTCTGGGGAGCCAAATAGAGAAAAAGTAGGATCTATAACAATGGACAAGATTAAAGAGATTGCTGAAATAAAAATGCCTGATCTTAACGCTAATTCAATCGAAGCTGCAGTAAAAATGATTAAAGGAACTGCAAGGAGTATGGGGGTAGTTGTAAAATAATGAAAAATAGCAAAAGATATAATAGTAATTTCTCAAAAATCGATAGAAACAAAATGTATAGCATTGATGAAGCTGTAAAATTAATCAAATCTATGGATTCTGCAAAATTTGATGAAACAGTTGACATTTCATTCAATTTAGGTGTTGATCCTAAGCACTCTGACCAGCTAGTTAGAGGTACAGTCTCTCTGCCAAATGGAACTGGTAAGGATGTAAAGGTTTTAGTGGTTTCAAAAGGTGAAAAGCTTAAAGAGGCAGAAAATGCTGGCGCAGATTTTTTTGGGTCAGATGAAATATTGGAAAAAATAAAAAGCGGATGGCTGGACTTTGATGTTTTGGTGGCAACTCCAGATATGATGGCAGATCTTGGGAAACTTGGAAGGTTTTTGGGACCAAGAGGTTTGATGCCTAACCCTAAATCAGGAACTGTTACAAATGATATTGAAAAAGCGGTAAAAGAGTTGAAGGCCGGCAAGATTCAATTTAGGACTGAGAAGACAGGAATTATTCATGCTGGCGTTGGGAAAGTTAATTTTAAAGAAGTTGCCTTAATTGAAAATATTAAAGCGCTAACAAAAGAACTAAATAGATTAAAACCTTCATCAACAAAGGGAATCTACATGAAGAAGATAAATATTTCTTCTTCTATGGGGCCTGGTATAAAAGTTGATTTAGGGTCAATAGTAAATTAATAAAACAAGATTTAATTATGCCAAATATTGAAAAAAATAAAATTGTTGAAAACTTAACTGAAAAATTCAAGAGCTGTAATGGTATATATTTTACTGATTACACTGGCCTTGATGTTAAAACTATTACAAAATTGAGAAAAGCTTTTAGGGCGAATGAAGTAGATTATCTTGTATCCAAAAATACACTAACTAAGATTGCTGCAAAAAATGCTGGGTATGAGCATAAATTTGATGAAATTCTGAATGGCCAGATTGCTATAGCATATTCAGAGGTAGATGCTATTTCTCCTGCAAGATCAATTAAAGAGTTTTTAAAAGAAAATGACAAAGCTAGCTTAGATGTTCTTGGAGTTTTGTTTGAAGGGGAATTGTATCCACCTGAGAAATATAAAGAATTTGCAGATCTTCCAACTAAAGATGTATTGCTTTCCAAGTTGCTTTCTGCTTTAAGTGAACCTATGACAAAATTTTCAGGTACATTGAATGGTGCTATGCAGTCATTGGTTGTGGTGTTGAATAATTTGAAAGAAAAAAACAATTAAAGATAAAAGGGGTTGTAAAATGGCAAAATTAAAAAAAGAAGACGTTCTCGAATATTTAGAATCTGCAAATATGCTTGAAATATCTGAATTAATAAAAGATATTGAGGAGAAGTTTGGCGTTACTGCAGCTGCTCCCGTCGCAGTGGGGGTTGCCCCTGCAGGAGCAGAAGCTGGCGGTGCAGCTGAAGAAAAAAGTGAGTTTGATGTAGAGCTGACCTCAATAGGTGACAAAAAAATCAATGTAATCAAAGTTATTCGTGAAGTCACTGAGCTTGGCCTAAAAGAGGCTAAAGATATGGTGGATGGTGCTCCAACGATTGTAAAAGAGTCGGCTTCAAAAGATGAGGCTTCTGAAATACAGAAGAAGCTCGAAGAGGCTGGTGCATCTGTTACTTTAAAGTAGCAAGTAGTTTAAAATAAAATATAATCAAAAATATTCTAATCAACTTGAGGAGGGTTTTTTGTGGCTTCTGCAAATTTAAAACCTAATAATAGACTTGTATTTGGTGATGTCGATTCTGTCATCCCAATGCCTGATCTTTTAGATATTCAAATAGCTTCATATAAAGACTTTTTACAGGAAGATGTCCTTCCTGAAAAAAGAGAAAATAAAGGTCTTCAGGCAGTTTTAAAACAAATGTTCCCTGTTGAAGATACCCGAGGAGATTATATATTAGAGTATAAACATTATTTTCTCGGTCTTCCCAAATATTCAGAGAGAGAGTGTCTTGAAAGAAAAATAACGTACTCTGTACCTTTGAAAATAAAATTTGTTTTACATATTACAGATGAAAATGATAGATCGAAGTACGTTCAAAGTATCGAGCAGGATGTTTTTTATGGAAATATTCCTTTCATGACTAAAGCAGGCACTTTTATTATAAATGGAGCAGAAAGGGTTATAGTTAGCCAGCTGCAGAGATCTCCTGGTGTTTTCTTTGATCAAAATATACACCCGAATGGAACAAAGATTTTTCAAGCAAGGGTCATACCTTTTAGAGGATCATGGGTTGATTTTATAACTGATATCTATGATTGTATTTATACTATAATTGATAGAAGGAGAAAATTCCCAGCTACTTTACTATTAAGATCTATCGGCTTTTCTACAAATAAAGATATTTTTGAGGCTTTCAATCTTATCGAAGAGGTTAAGATTTCCAATAAAAAGAGGCTTTTAGGTGAGCAGGTCCAGGAAGAATTGATTGATGAGAAGACTGGAGAGGTTATTTGTGAATATGGGGAAATTGTTGATGAGGATTTGATTGCAAGATTAAAATCAAATAAGATTAAATCCGTTTGTATTTTAAATGACAAAGACAGTATGGAAGCTCAAATGCTTCTTAATACAATGCAAAAAGATCCTACCTCTAACAGTGAAGAGGCAATCTTGCTTCTTTACAAGCATTTACGGTCAGGTGATGCACCATCAGCAGATCTTGCATTTAAATTCATTGATAAAATGTTTTTTTCAACTAAAAAGTATGATTTAGGTGCAGTTGGTAGATATAGAATAAATAAAAAGTTTGGACTTTCAGCTCCCGTTGAAGAGCCTGTTCTTATTAAAGAAGATTTTATTCATGTATTTGACTATTTGATTAAGATGAGAAAAGGCGAAAATGTACCTGATGATATTGATCACCTGGGCAATAGAAGGGTAAGAATGGTTGGAGAGCAGTTATCTAATCAGTTTAGTATAGCATTAAGTAGAATGCAAAGAACTATTAGGGAAAAAATGAATCAGAGAGAGACAGAAACTCTTACTCCTCAAGATTTAGTTAATTCAAGGATTGTGACAAATGTTTTAAACACATTTTTTGGAACTAGTCAATTATCACAATTTATGGATCAAACCAATCCTTTAGCTGAAATTACTCATAAAAGAAGAATATCATCTCTTGGTCCAGGTGGCCTGTCTAGAGAAAGGGCCGGATTTGAAGTTAGAGATGTACATTACACTCACTATGGGAGGCTTTGCCCAATTGAAACACCTGAGGGGCCCAACATTGGACTGATTAACAGTCTAGCGACTCATGCCGTTGTAAACAATTTGGGCTTTATAGAAGCGCCGTATCAAAAAGTAGATAAAAATAATCTTAAGGATAAGGTAGAGTTTTTATCTCCCGATGAAGAAGACAGGACCTTTATAGCTCAGGCAACAGAGCAGGTAAAGAAAGGCAAGCTAGTCAATAAGATTGTCAGAGTGAGGAATGGCGAGAATTTTCCGATGATTTCTAGTTCAGAAGTGAATTATAAAGATGTTTCTCCAAATCAAATTGTAAGCGTTTCAGCTGCACTTATTCCATTTCTTGAGAATGATGATGCAAACAGGGCTTTAATGGGTTCAAATATGATGCGCCAATCAGTTCCTCTGATGAAGCCGGAGCTTCCAATTGTTGGCACTGGAATGGAGTCGAGAGTTGCAATTGATTCTAGATCAACAATAATAGCAGAAAAAGATTGCACTGTTGAATATGTGGATGCTAACAAGATACAAGTTAAAACAAAATCACTTCCAGATGAATTAAGATTAGTCGATGAAGAAAGTATAATGACTTATACTTTAAAAAAGAATTTAAGAACAAATCAGAATACCAGAATAAACCAGCATCCAGTGGTTGAGGTTGGAGATAAGCTGAAAAAGGGAGACCTGCTTGCAGATGGCCAATCGACAAAAGATGGAGAGCTTGCCCTTGGTAAGAACCTTAAGGTGGCATTTATGCCTTGGAGAGGGTATAATTTTGAAGATGCTATTGTGATCAATGAGAGATTAGTTAAGGAAGATATTTTAACTTCTGTTCATATTAAGGAATTTGAAGTTGAAATTAGAGATACAAAAAGAGGAGAAGAAGAGCTTACAAATGAAATTCCAAACGTAAGTGAGGAAGCAACTTCAAATTTGGATAAGAGGGGTATTGTAAGAATTGGTGCAGAAGTGCAGGAAGGTGATATTTTAGTTGGAAAGGTTACGCCAAAAGGCGAGACAGACCCTACTCCAGAAGAGAAGCTCTTAAAAGCAATTTTTGGAGAGAAAGCTGGTGATGTAAAAGATGCTTCGAAAAGATGCGATCCAGGGGTATCAGGTGTAGTTGTGGATACTCAGCTTTTTGAAAGAAGGAATTACAGTCTGGCTGATGATGAAAAAAAGAAAATTAGAGATCTTCAAAAAGAAGCAAGACTGGATAGATTAAGCCTGATGGAGAAAAGAGATCTATTCTTGTTCAACCAGATGAAAGATCAGCTTTCTGGTGGAATTAGAGACACTGCTACAGGTAAGACTATAGTTAAGGCAAAAACATTGTTAACCAAAAAAAGAATTGAAGAGCTAGATTTAGAGAATTTATCCCTCAAATCTCCTTGGGTACAGTCACCCGTAGTGTGGATGAAAATACTTAAAATATGGCAGAATTATAGAAGAAATTTAAATCAGCTTGAAGAAAAACTAGAAAAAAGCGTTTTTAAGTTAAGAGTTGGAGATGAACTGCAGCAAGGTGTTATGAAGCTTGCTAAGGTTGCACTGGCTCAGAAAAGAAAGGTTTCAATTGGTGATAAAATGGCAGGCAGGCATGGAAATAAAGGGATAGTTTCAATTATTGTTCCTGAAGAAGATATGCCTTATATGGAAGATGGCACTCCTGTGGATATAATTTTAAACCCATTAGGGGTTCCATCAAGAATGAATTTAGGTCAATTGTATGAGACTATGTTAGGGTGGGCAGGATATAAGTTGAATAAAAAATATTCAACACCAGTTTTTGACGGAGCAACCCATGATCAGGTTATTAGTGAGCTTGAATCAGCAAATCTTTCACCATCGGGAAAAGTAACGCTATTTGATGGAAGAACTGGAGAAAAAATAAGTAAAAAAGTTGCTGTGGGGGTTATTTACATGCTCAAGTTATCTCACTTGGTTGATGATAAAATGCATGCACGTGCAACTGGACCATATTCTCTTATTACCCAACAGCCCTTAGGTGGGAAAGCTCAATCCGGAGGTCAAAGATTTGGCGAGATGGAGGTTTGGGCCTTGGAGGCTTATGGTGCATCAAATACATTGCAGGAAATTTTAACTACAAAATCAGATGACATAGAAGGCAGGACTAAATTGTACAACTCTTTAGTTAGAGGTGAAAGCGTACCAACTCCTCATATACCAGAGTCGTTTAATGTGCTAGTTAAAGAGCTTGAAGGATTAGGCTTAAATATTGTTCTTCAATAATAATTTAATGGGAGACTTATAGTGTTTAATAAAAATAAAAATGCGTTGAGAATGAAAACAGATTCATTTAAATCAATTTCTATAGGATTATTATCCCCAGAAATGATCCTAGAACGGTCTTTCGGTGAGGTTATTAAGCCAGAAACAATTAATTATAGATCCTATAAACCTGAAAAAGATGGTTTATTTTGTGAGAAGATTTTTGGACCAACTAAAGATTGGGAGTGCCATTGCGGAAAATATAAAGGGATTAGGTATAAAGGTATAGTTTGTGATAGATGTGGCGTAGAGGTAACGCGTAAATCAGTTAGAAGAGAAAGGCCTGGTCATATAACATTAGCTGTACCAGTTGTGCATATTTGGTATTTGAGATCCATTCCAAGTAAAATCAGTTATATTTTAGGATATACCACCAAACAACTTGAGCAGATAGTTTATTTTGAAAAATTTGTAGTCATAAATCCAGGTGAATCTGGTTTGAAAAAAGGTGATTTAGTTGATGAGGATCAGTTTGTTGAATTAGAAACTAAATATGGCTTTGATGCTGTTCCAGCTGAAAAGCAAGATGAAGATATTTATTTTTATGCAGAAATGGGAGGAGAGGCTGTATCTCAACTTCTTAAAATGATTGATATCACTGCTGAGATAGACAGACTTAGTGCTTTTATGAAGGCAAAAGGAAGCTCAATAGCGAAAAAAGAAGAGGCCTTGAAAAGGCTTAAAGTTTTAAAAAAGTTCGATATCAGAGTTGAAAAAATGCTTTATAATAAACCCGAATGGATGATTATGAGCATTCTACCTGTTATTCCACCAGAATTAAGACCATTAGTCCCGTTGGATGGAGGCAGGTTTGCAGCTTCAGATTTAAATGATCTCTACAGAAGAGTTATTATTCGGAACAATAGATTAAAGCAATTAATGGAAATTAAAGCTCCAGATGTAATTCTTCGAAATGAAAAAAGAATGCTTCAAGAGGCTGTTGATGCTTTGCTTGATAATGGTAGAATAAAATCAGCTGTCAGGTCTGGAACTAGAAGGCCCTTGAAGTCCTTAAGTGATGCCCTGAAAGGAAAAACAGGTAGATTTAGGCAGAATCTTTTAGGCAAGAGAGTTGATTATTCAGGTAGATCGGTAATTGTGGTTGGGCCGGAAATACAATTGCATGAATGTGGAATCCCTAAAGATATGGCCCTTGAATTATTTAAACCTTTAATATTAAATCAACTGATAATTAGAGGAATTTCAAGGACACCTAGGAGCGCTAAATTACTTGTAGAAAGAAAAGCATCTGAGGTGTATTATGTTTTAGAAGAAACTGTCAAAAATCATCCTGTACTTTTAAATAGAGCTCCTACTCTTCACAGGCTGGGTATACAAGCTTTTCAGCCAGTGCTCATTGAGGGAAAAGCTATTAGGCTTCACCCTCTAGTTTGTAGCGCTTTTAATGCAGATTTTGACGGAGATCAAATGGCAGTCCATCTCCCTCTTTCTCCAGAGGCTAAGTTGGAGTCATGGATCTTAATGTTGTCTAGTCATAATATATTACATCCTGCAACAGGCAAGCCAATAGCTATACCATCTCAAGATATGATTCTAGGTATATATTATTTAACTAGAGATAGATCTGGAGAGATTGGTGAGGGTAAAAGAATTTTTTCTTTTGATGAGGCATACCTTGGCTATGAAAACAAAGAGCTTTCATTGCACACCATTGTTGATTATTTCAATGATGGAGAATGGATTGCCAAAACAACCGTTGGTAGAATTTTATTTAACTCAATACTCCCTAAAGGAATGCCTTATTATAATCAAACACTAGGAAAAAAAGATGTATTAAGGATAATAGGTACATGTTACAAGGATTGCGGAAACTACCAAACAGTAAAATTCCTAGATAAGCTCAAAACTCTTGGATTCGAACAAGCTTTTTTTAGTGGTCTTTCTATTGCAATTAGCGACATACACATCCCTTCAAATAAATTAGATATAATTGGCAAGGCAGATAAAGAGGTAAAGCAGATTCAAGATAAATTTGATAAGCATATAATTACTGAAGGTGAAAGATACAACAAAGTTATTGATGTGTGGACACACGCAACAAATGAGGTTGCTCATTCAATGTTTAATGAGCTTGAAAGTGATGATCAAGGGTTTAATGCGCTTTTTATGATGGCAGATTCAGGTGCTAGAGGAAGTCAGGATCAGATTAAGCAGCTTGCTGGTATGAGGGGCCTTATGGCTAAGCCTAAAAAAAGTATGACAGGGGCATCAGGCGAAATTATTGAAAATCCGATAAAATCCAACTTTAAAGAAGGTCTATCAGTTTTTGAGTATTTTATTTCAACTCACGGTGCAAGAAAAGGTCTTGCTGACACGGCATTGAAGACAGCAGATGCAGGATATTTAACGAGAAGGCTGGTTGATGTTGCTCAAGATGTTACAATTACGATTGATGATTGTAAAACTTCTAGAGGAAAAATGATGATAGACCTGAAAGAAGGGGAAGAGATTATTGAGCCTCTACATGAAAGGATTTTTGGCAGATATACACTAGAAGATGTGATTGATCCAATTACTGGTAAAAAGTATGCAAAAGCCAATACAATTATTGATGAAGAAATTTCTATTCAGATTAAGAATAGTAATATAAATCAAGTTTTAGTAAGATCGGTTTTGTCCTGCGAGGCAGAAAGAGGTGTTTGTGCAATGTGTTACGGGCTCAACCTTGCTACATGGAGAGCTTCAATTGCAGGAGATGCTGTTGGTGTAGTTGCAGCTCAGTCAATTGGAGAGCCTGGCACGCAGTTAACATTGAGAACATTTCATATTGGTGGAACCGCATCTAGAATTTTAGAGCAAAGCTTTAAGGCGGCAAAATCTGATGGCGTTATTAAGTTTTCAAAAAACCTGCAAATCGTTAAAGTAAAATCTGGAAATAATAAATTTGTAAATGTTGCATCTGTAAGGAATGGAAGAATAGACCTGCTTGATGTTAAAGAAAATATAATTAACAGTTGGGATGTACCATATGGCGCCTTTGTTGAAGTTAAGGATGGCAAAAAAATTAAAACAGGTGATGTTTTATTTAGCTGGGATCCTTATACGGATGTAATATTAGCCAGAGCAACAGGTAAGGTTGTTTTTAGGGATTTTATTGAAGGTGAAACTTATGTCGAGGAAGTTGCTGAAGGTGGTAAAAAAATGGTTGTTATTACTGAAGCCAAAAATAGAGATTTAAGTCCTCATATCGAAATTAAAACATCTGATAAAGATGAGTTTAGTGGGGCGAGTATTCTTCCAGTTAAAGCCACAGTTGTAGTTAAAAACAATGAGGATGTTAAGGCTGGTCAGGTTATAGTTAAAATTCCAAAAGATGTAGGGAAGACGAGAGACATTACTGGTGGCCTGCCAAGGATTGCTGAATTGTTTGAAGCAAGAAATCCATCTAATCCGGCAGTTGTCACAGAGATAGATGGTCATGTAAAGTATGGCAAGGTAAAAAGAGGTGTAAGAGATATCCATGTAATATCTAAAAATTCTGAGCAGGTTTACAAGATCCCATATGGCAAGCATATTTTAGTCTATGAGGGTGATCTTGTTTTTGCTGGAGATAGATTGTGTGAAGGTGCTGTTTCTCCTAAAGATATTTTAAGAATAAAAGGATCATCTAAAGTTCAAGAGTATTTAGTAGATCAAATTCAAGAGGTATACAAGTTGCAAGGCGTTTCAATTAATGATAAGCATATTGAGGTGATCGTAAAACAAATGATGCAGAAAGTATCTATTGAAGACCCTGGAGACACAAACTTTTTGAAGGATGATAGAATTTCAAAGTATAAAATTAATAAAGCAAATGATCAAATTAAGCAACAGGTCGTGATTTCAAATGAAGGTGATACAGATTATGCAGTAGGTGATGTGGTGCTGGCATCCAATGTCAAAGAATTGAATCTTGAGTTTAAGGATGCAGGTAAAAAGCCTGCTAAATTTACAAAAGCCAAACCAGCTACGTTCAAGCCTTTATTGTTAGGCATAACAAGAGCATCCCTTAATACTGAAAGTTTTATTTCCGCGGCATCATTCCAAGAAACGACTAGAGTTTTAACGGATGCGGCCATTGAGGGTAAAACGGATTATCTTGAAGGATTGAAAGAAAATGTTATTATTGGCAGGCTGATTCCTGCAGGAACAGGCCTTAATTCTAATAAAGATATTTCAATTAAGATGACTGACAGTGACATCGCTGAAGATCAAACAGTAGATCAAAATTCAGGTTCAGAGGAAATCGCTACTTCAGACATATCTTCTTAATAATATTCTAAAATAATATTTGAAAAAGAAATGATGGAATTAAAAAAATATTTATTTGCATCTATAAATAAAAAATGCTTAAAATTACAGGCTTTGCTCTAAATTTATTATTAACGGAGGCGTAATGCCAACAATTAACCAGTTAGTCAGGAAAGGCAGGAAGGTTCAAAAGAAAAAGACAAACGTTCCAGCCTTGATGAAGAATCCTCAAAAAAGAGGTGTTTGCACTAGGGTTTATACTACAACCCCCAAAAAACCAAACTCAGCTTTGAGGAAAGTTGCTAGAGTTCGACTTTCAAATAATTTTGAAGTAACTGCGTACATACCGGGCGAGGGGCATAATTTGCAAGAGCATTCTATAGTTTTAATTGAAGGGGGAAGAGTTAAAGACCTTCCTGGAGTAAGGTATCATGTAATTAGAGGTGTATTGGACCCTTCAGGTGTTGAAGGTAGAAAAACTAGCAGATCAAGATATGGAGCTAAAAAGCCTAAGTAAATAATATGAGAAGAAGAAGACCGGAAAAAAGAAAAGTTTTACCTGACCCTCTATTTGGAGATATAGTGGTAACAAAATTTATCAACAATCTTATGCTTGATGGGAAAAAGAGTATAGCAGAAAGGATTTTTTATAAATCGATTAAATTGGTTGAGAATAAAACAAAAAATACCAATGGACTAGAAGTGTTTAAAAAAGCGCTTCAGAATGTCTCTCCTTCTTTGGAAGTTAAGTCAAAAAGAATTGGCGGAGCAACCTATCAAGTACCTATGGAAATTGCGCCAAATAGAAAATCAGCCCTAGCTATGAGATGGATTATTTCATTCTCAAAGTCAAGAAAGGGCAATACGATGGCAGATAGATTGGCAGATGAGTTGATAGCAGCTTCAAAGAACGAGGGCTCTTCTGTTAAGAAAAAAGAAGAAACTCATAGAATGGCAGAAGCTAACAAGGCCTTTGCGCATTTTGGGAGATTGTAGATGAAGAAAATCCCTTTAAAGCACGTTAGAAATATCGGTATAATGGCCCACATAGATGCAGGTAAAACCACTACTACTGAAAGAATCCTCTATTATACGGGCAGACTTCACAGGGTGGGCGAAGTTCATGATGGCGCAGCTACAATGGACTGGATGGAGCAAGAAAAAGAAAGGGGTATAACAATAACTTCAGCTGCAACAACTTGCTTTTGGCATGACAGCAGGATAAATATAATAGATACCCCTGGGCACGTAGACTTTACAATAGAAGTTGAAAGAGCTTTGAGAGTTTTAGACGGGTCCATTGCCCTGTTCTGTGCCGTTGGAGGAGTTGAGCCTCAATCTGAAACAGTTTGGCATCAGGCAAACACTTATAAAGTACCAAGAATTGCTTTTATTAATAAAATGGATAGAACAGGCGCCGACTTTTATAATGTCCTTGATATGATCAAGGATCGTTTAGGGTCAAACCCTGTACCTTTAGCGCTCCCGATTGGAGCAGGGGATACTTTTTCCGGCCTTATTGATCTAGTTAAGATGGAAGCAGTAATTTACAATAATGACGATGGAACTAAGTTTGAAACTGCGCCAATACCTGAAGAGTTAAAGGAGATAGCAGATAAATGGAGAAACGGACTTCTTGAGGAGGTGGCTTCATACGATGAAGATTTATTTGAAAAGTATTTAAATGGAGATGAATTAGAAGAAAATGAAATAAAAGAAGCCATCAGGAAAGCAACAATTGATGGAAAATTTATTCCAGCTCTTTGCGGTTCTGCATTTAAGAACAAGGGAGTTCAAAATCTTTTAGATTCAGTAATTGACTACCTTCCCAGTCCTATTGATGTTGGGGCTGTTACTGGTGAAGATGTAGACTCATCAGAACCTATTAGCCGTAAGCCGGAAGATTCTGAGTCCTTTTCAGCACTGGCATTTAAAATTATGACTGATCCTTATGTTGGGAGATTGACATTTTTTAGAGTTTATTCAGGCTCTGTATCTCAGGGTGATACGATTTACAATCCAAACTCAGGAAAAAATGAAAGAGTTGGCAGATTAATGCTTATGCATTCAAACAAAAGAGAAGATAGAACGACCGTAACTACCGGTGAAATTGCTGCAATGATTGGGCTTAAAACCACCAAAACCGGCAACACACTTTGTGACGGAAAAGATCCTATATTGCTTGAATCAATGGTGTTTCCTGAGCCGGTCATTTCAATCGCTATTGAGCCGAAGAAAAAATCAGATCAAGAAAAGCTGTCAGAAAGCTTAGTTAAGCTTGCAGAAGAAGATCCAACTTTTAAAATTCACACAGATAAAGATTCAGGTCAGACAATTATTTCTGGAATGGGTGAGCTTCATTTGGAAATAATTAGAGATAGGCTTTTAAGGGAGTTTCAAGTTAATATAAATGTTGGAATGCCTCAAGTTTCATATAAAGAAGGTATCACTAAAAAAGTAACTCAAGAGATCAAGTATGCCAAGCAGTCGGGTGGAAGAGGTCAATATGGGCATGTAGTTATCGATCTTGAGCCTAATGAGCTAGGAAAAGGCTATGAATTTAACAATGAAATTGTTGGAGGCGCCATCCCAAAAGAGTATATTGAGCCAGTCAACAAAGGGATTCAAGAGGCTATGAATAATGGTATTCTTGCAGGCTACCCGATTGAAGATGTGAAGGTAAGATTGTTTGACGGCTCATTTCATGATGTTGATTCAAATGAGATGGCATTTAAAATAGCTGGTTCAATGGCATTTAAGGACGCCGCGAAGAAAGCTTCTCCAATACTATTGGAGCCAATAATGGACTTGGAGGTTACCGTTCCTGAGGATTACTTTGGATCGGTAATGGGAGATCTTACTTCAAGGAGAGGTAAAGTTGGAGGTACAACCATTCGCAACAAAATGCAAGTCATCAGAGCAACTGTTCCATTAGCTCAAATGTTTGGTTATGCGACAGAGCTTAGATCTATAACTCAAGGAAGGGCAATTTTTACAATGCAGTTTTTGCATTACGATACAGTGCCAAAAATGATTTCAGAAAAATTACTTGAAAAATTCATCGGCAAGCCAGTTGCTTAAAATAAAAAATTAAATATACTTAAGGAGAGTATTTAAATATGTCTAAAGAAAAATTTGAAAGAAATAAACCCCATGTTAACGTTGGAACGATTGGTCATGTTGACCATGGAAAAACTACTTTAACAGCGGCTATCACCAAGTGTTTAGCTTCAAAAGGGTTGGCGCAGCAGACAGACTTTGAGAATATTGATAATGCTCCTGAAGAGAGAGAGCGTGGTATTACCATTAATACTGCACACGTTGAGTATGAGACTGAGGTTAGGCATTATGCGCACGTTGACTGTCCAGGTCACGCAGACTATATAAAGAATATGATTACAGGCGCAGCTCAAATGGATGGAGCAATTCTAGTAGTTGCTGCGACGGATGGTCCAATGCAACAAACCAAAGAGCATCTTTTGTTGGCAAAACAGGTAAATGTTCCCGCAGTTGTTGTTTTTATGAATAAGTGCGATCAAGTTGATGATGCTGAAATGCTAGAGCTTGTTGAAATGGAGCTTAGAGAGCTGCTAAGTAAGTATGATTTTCCTGGAGATGACACTCCTATTATTCAAGGTTCAGCGTTAAAGGCGCTAAACTCTGATGGGGCAGGTGCAGATGCCGAATGCATATTCAAACTAATGGAGTCAGTGGATACTTTTATTCCAGAGCCTGAACGTGCAATAGATAAAGATTTTCTTATGCCCGTGGAAGATGTGTTTTCAATTACAGGCAGAGGAACCGTGGCTACAGGGAGGATTGAAGCAGGGATGGTTAAAGTAGGCGAAGAACTGTCAATTGTAGGTATGGGCTCTAAAGCTAAAACTGTTTGTACTGGAGTGGAGATGTTTAGAAAGATTCTAGATGAAGGCCAAGCTGGCGATAATGCAGGTTTATTATTAAGAGGTGTAGATAAAGAAGATATTTCAAGAGGCATGGTGCTTGCAAAGCCTGGAACTATAACACCTCATACTAAATTTAAAGCAGAGGTATATGTTTTAAAGAAAGAGGAAGGTGGAAGGCATACCCCATTTTTTAAAGGATATAGACCTCAGTTTTACTTTAGGACAACAGATGTAACAGGAAATGTAATTCTACCAGAGGGTACAGAAATGATAATGCCAGGTGACAATACGAATTTAGATATAGAATTGATAACACCTATAGCAATGGAAAAAGAGTTAAGGTTTGCTATCAGAGAAGGTGGTCATACAGTAGGCGCTGGAGTAGTAACGGAAATTGTTGAGTAGACATG
>MDTB01167938.1_pt1 | contig 15651 bp, 18 predicted proteins | sample 811161 | NCBI WGS metagenome assembly MDTB01 (sample SAMN05326650, study PRJNA326480) | marine metagenome | isolation source: seawater | place: Mediterranean Sea | collected 2009 | reverse complement strand
GATATTGCTGCTGCTACTTCTTCATTATCCCAAACAGGGCCTGAGTAATATACAGGTGTCACCCCTGGCTTGAACTTCTTGGTATTGTACGCAAACTTTAAAAGATCATGATCATCAGACAGGGCATTTATAAAGTCTAAAACTTTTTTATCTATATCGTTACTCATATCTATCCTCGCTCGTTTATTGTCTCTATTAGACAATGTTTAAATTTAGTTGCAGGCTGTATTCCTAGCGATCTTAGCTTTTCATTGTTTATAGAATATCTAAAATCATGACCTGGTCTATCTTTTACAAATTGAATGCAGCTATCAAAGTCTACATTCATCGCATCTGTAACTTTTTTTATTAGCTCAATATTTGTCATTTCGTTGTTATATGTGACGTTGTATGCATTACCGTATTTGCCTTTTTTGAATACAGTGTATATTAGAGCTGATCCGTCTTTTACATACAGCCAGTCTCTAATGTTTGAACCATCGCCGTAGACAGGTATCTTTTTTTTATCTCTTATACTTCTTATAATTGTTGGTAAAAATTTTTCACTATCCTGCCTTGGGCCAAAATTATTACTCATTCTGACTAGTTTAAAATTCACACCATGGGTTTCTGAGTATGCTGTCACCAGATGCTCTGCAGCTGCTTTTGTAGCAGAGTATGGATTTCTAGGGTTCAATCTTGACAATTCATCAAAAGATCCAGACTTTGTTGATCCGTATACTTCATCAGTAGATATTTGAATAAGTTTTGTACCTGTAGACCTGCAGGCCTCAAGTAAAGATTTTACTCCGATAATATTTGATGATATGAACTCTTCTGAAGAGAGTATTGAATTATCAACATGTGTCTCTGCTGCAAAATTAAAAATTATTTCAACATTATTTCTCTGGACAATGTCTACCATCTTTTGAAAATTACAAATATTCTCTTTATAAAACTTTATTTTATCTATAAATGAAGCCATGTTTGAATACTTTCCTGCATACGTCATACAGTCAACGCCAACAACTTTATGACCATTTTTTAAGCAAGTTTCAACAAAATGACTTCCTATAAATCCTGCGCAGCCTGTTACTAAGATATTTTGCATAGCTCTCTTATACCCTCTTCTATTGATATACTTTCTTTAAATCCTATTGATCTAATCTTGGCCGAGCACATTGACATATCCTTTACTTGTACTATTTTATGAAAATCAGGTGGATCGATAGTTCTAATTTTTCCACTATATTTTAGCTCATCTATTGCTATTTTAATAATATCTTTGAACATGTAATTGTTCACTGATGCGATATTATAGATTTCGTCTGTTTTACCATTTTCGCAAACTAGATAGATTGCTCTGCAGATGTCTTCTACATGCATATAGTTTCTATAAAACTCTCCTCCGTCATACAAAGATATTTCTTCACCTTTTTTCATTTTTTCAATAAGATACTGTAATGCATTTTTCTTCTTGGAAGAGCCTTTGTCAATATTCCCATATACATTGCAAAGCCTTAGTATTCTATACTTTATATTGAATGTTTTACAATATGAGATTACAAGATTCTCAGCGCAATGTTTAGTAATTGAGTAAAATCCTTTTGGATTGCAATCAGATCTTTCATGAGCAGGAAGTTTAGTATCACCGTATACAAACCAACTACTAATAAAATTAAAACAATCTATTTTTGAATCTCTACATGCATCAAGAGTTTTCATTAGTGTTAAAAGATTTGTCTCTATGTCAATATACGAGTTATCTAAAACATGATAATTGTGTGTAGTGCTTATCATATAGATGATATTATCTAGAGAGGGAGATCTTTGATCTCTGGGAACTTGCTCACAATCATATATTTTACAGAAATTACTTCCAATAAAACCAGTAGCCCCGTAAAGTGAAAATATTTTTCTCATACATTCTTAGCTAGCGGTATTGTGAATTTGCTGATTGGCATACATGTATGAATCCCAAGTTCCAGCGTCTGTCCACATGCCGCCCAATATAGAGTGTGCTGTTTTATTTCTCTTGATGTATTCATTATTAATATCAGTTATTTCCAACTCTCCTCTTTTAGAAGGCTTAGCTGACTTTATTATTTTAAAAACATCTGAATCGTAGATATAGATTCCTGTGATACATAAGTTTGAATCAGGGGATGAAGGCTTTTCAGTTATTTTTATAATATTATTATTTTTGTCCAAAGTTGCAACTCCATATCTGTGAGGATCAGAGACTTCTCTTAAAAAGAATACGGAGCCCTCTTTAATATTTTCTAAATAATTTTCAACGTGTCTGGAAATATTTTCTGTAAATATATTGTCTCCTAATATAACCATGCATGGACTCTCTCCGACAAAGTCTTCACAAAGCAAAAGAGCACCGCCGATGCCATTCGCACTGTCCTGCACTCTGTAGGTTAGTGAGCAGCCTAGCTCTGATCCGCTTCCTAATAGATTAAAAATTGAATCCATCCCAGAGGGACTGGAGACTATCATTATGTCCACTATGCCAGACTCCACCAATCTCTCAATCGGATGGAATATCATTGGCTTCTTGCCAACTGGTAGGATGTGCTTGTTTAGTACCTTGGTGAGAGGCATGAGCCTAGTCCCCAGACCACCCGCAAGAATAACCCCTTTCATTATTATGCTCTCTTTAAAACCTGTTCTTGGATCCAGGCATATGTTTTCTTAGTTCCATCTCGAAGAGGTTGTGATACTTCCCATCCTACTTTATCCCTATAGAGATTATTATCAGAATTCCTACCGTTGACACCGATCGGGCATCGGTGACCGTATTTCTTCTCAAACTCGGGACCCTGGATGTTGTAAACTGTAAGTTTTTTTCCAGATATTTCGATAGCCATTTTTGCAAAATTATTCATCGATATCATCTCTTCTGAGCCTATATTTACTGGGCCAGTGAAGTCTGATTGCATTAGTCGATATGTAGCCTCAACACATTCGTCAACGTAAAGAAAAGATCGGGTCTGTGTGCCTGGTCCCCAAACTTCAATACTTGATCCTTCTTTTGCCTCTGCTACTTTTCTACACATTGCTGCAGGGGCTTTCTCCCTGCCACCTTCCCACGTTCCCATTGGACCAAATATATTGTGATACCTTGCAATTCTAACTTCAAGACCTTTGTTTCTCATAAAAGATAAAAACATTCTTTCACTAAACAGCTTTTCCCAGCCATATTCTGAATCTGGGTTCGCTGGATACGCTGAAGATTCTTCGCAATTTGGATTGTCCGGATCAAGCTGGTTATGTTCTGGATACATGCAGGCTGAAGATGAGTAAAAAACTCTGCCAGCACTTTTAATAGACGCCTCATGAGCAATATTAAGATTTATCAACGCAGAGTTGTGCATAATATCTGCATCATTCTCCCCTGTGAATACAAAACCGGCACCGCCCATATCAGCAGCCAGTTGATATATTTCATCAACACCTTTCTCTACTATGCTCTGAACGACGACAGGATCTCTTAGGTCACCTATTACAAAATCATCAGCTATTTCGTGAATCGGATGATACTCATTATACTTTAAGTCTACACCTCTAACCCAGTATCCTTTTTCTTTTAGATACTTTACAAGATGACCTCCGATAAAGCCTCCTGCTCCTAAAACTAGCGCTTTTTTCAAACTGCACCTATCCTTTTTAACTCTTCGATAAACATAGGAAAACATTTGTCATAGATAATGTGACAATAGTCTTTAAAAAATTCTGACCTTGTTATATTGTTTTCGTCAACGAGCTTGTCGTATATTGAAATAAATGCTACATCATTTTGATCACAAAGTGTTTTCATGTATGTATTCCATTTCTTGCAGATATCATTTCTAAAATCACAGTCTCCCCATCTCGGAGAACCTTCATATCTTTTATCATCAATATCCTCTATTCCGAGGCCGGGCAGTGTAGTCGTAGGCTGTGTTCCGCATACAATAACATTCCATCCTTCAGACTTTAGAATTTTGAAGCTTTCAAAAAACCTGTCTATGCACTCGTTTACAACCTCTTGACTATCTATTCCTTCAAGCTCTGCTTTTTTAGGAAGATGCCATCGACAATCTATCTCCCCTACACAAAACAAAAGAGCATCTCTTTCTTTTTGAGCTCCAAGTCTGTTTATCCAGTGATAAACATTAGGTAGATACTTTGTTGTAAAGTTGTAAGAAAGAGCGCCTCCTAAGTAAACAGTCTGCAAATATGGGTGAATAGGGTTGGGATTACAAGCATCCCCTACACCATCTTTAAACTGGTTTGCCTTTCGAACTAGATTACCGCAAGGCGGTGCTCCAGAGAATATTGATGCATGACTGTTTCCAAAGCAGTAAATCATTATTTATATCCTGATGTTAAACTAATTTATTATTATACATCATAAAATGTATAGTTTTTACCCCTGGTTGAAATAAATGCTTTAGTTTGTGCAAGACGCGATAGTTGTTGCCCTAGCTGGCTCTTCTATTGTCAATTTCACTTTCGATGATTTTTACAATATCACTACACACACCGATACATTGGATTGATACTATTTTTCTTTCTATAAATTGCTTTGATTTTTCTGGCATTACCCATATACAATTTTCAGAAATAATTGAGTCTGGGCTTGACCATATTTTTCCCTGGGATGTCAGTGTGTAATCATCTGTGTTGTGCCAGAAACAGTGTATATTGTTACTTACCATTAGAGATAGCGCTTCTAAACTCTTAGCATGGCACCAAAGTCCCGGTCTTTTTAAGAAATCAATATTTACTTTATAGTCAGGTGAATCATGACCCAAGTATAGCTCTGATCTTGACATCCAGACGTCTATCTCTACATCGTATCCCATAGATAGTGTCTTATTTACATAAGCTGGATTGTTTTCATAATCAGGAGAAGGACCTGTCGTATTTCCTCTGTGTGATATTAGAAGAGTTTTTTCTATCATGTGAAAACTTTGACTCCGTAGAATTTTTCAAAATCAGCTGCATCATTTTCACTATTTACAATAGGTTGACCTTTTATATTTAGACTGGTGTTTAGCAACATTGGACAACCTGTTTCATCATAAAATTTCTTAATGAGACGATAAAACCCAGGATTATCTTTTTCTGAGACTGTCTGGACTCTACTGGTATTGTCTACATGACAAATTGCCGGATACAAATCAGGCCGCTTGCATTTTCCAATAAATTGCATATACGGAACAGCAGAGACAGGAATATCGAATATTTCGTGAGCCTTCTCTTCAAGTATAGCAGGCGCAAAGGGTCTAAATTTTTGCCTCTTCTTTATCTCGTTAACTCTATCTTTTACTTCTGGCCCCCTTGGGTCGGCTAGGAGACTTCTATTCCCTAGAGCACGAGGGCCAAATTCTGCCCTACCGTTTGCAACACCAACTATTTTTTCCTTTAGCAGTGTATTTAAACACTTGTTAACAGGATACTCTCCTTCTATGCTAGTGCCTAAAAAAGGTCCATCCCACTCTATTTTTCTTCCATATATGCTGGCTGCACAACCTAGAGAAGAGCCTGCATCACCTGGGTTAGGCATTATCCATATATTCTTGAAAGAATTTGCAACCACTGTAGAGTTGGCGACACAGTTAAGAGCTACGCCTCCCATATACACAAGATTTTCAACACCTGGCAAAAGAGTTTTTGAATACTTGAATATTTTAGCCAAGACGTCTTCTGTAACTTTTTGAGTTGAAGCTGCTATATCGAAATCTTTTGCTCCTTCTAAATATCTACCTACACCTTTGTGGATATTATTTCTTAAAGATAAAACAGAACTATTTTCAAAAAAGTCTTCCATTATCTTTTCATGATATATCGGTTCTCCCCAGGCAGACATTCCCATAAGAATATATTCTTCTTCACAAGGCTTGAGACCTATTCTCTGCGTCATTGCAGAATAAAAAAGCCCTAGTGAATGAGGGTAAGTTATACTTTTAATTTTTCTTAAGTTTTGACCTTTTCCGTGCCAAAAAGTACAAACATCCCATTCTCCTATTCCATCTATTACTATGACAACTGCCTCTTCGTACGGTGAGGTGTAGTACCCTGCTGCGGCGTGGCTTTCGTGATGATCCACATAGTGTATCTTTCTCTTTCCAATAAACTGCCCTAAGTATCGAGAAGGTAGATTTTCTAAGCTTAGTGCTGATCTCCACTGCCCTGAATATAATTGTCTTGCTTTTTTTGACATTGGCTTTTCATAATACGCTATCTTGTCAGGCTCTCCGAAAGAAAACGCCTCTTCAACTATTTCACTATTTAGAAATTTATCGTTTTTTTCTCTGCTGTACCTTTCTGCATGCGCTGCAAAAAGTATCTCTCCATCGTCTATTACAGCGACGGCAGCATCATGATTTAAGCAATTAATACCAAGTATCTTCAATTCTCACCTCAATCCTACTCGTAAATATAGGGGTCTTTGTGATCTATTTTTTCTACACTTTTGTCTAGGTCTGTCTTTTTCTTAAAAATAAGACTTTTAACTTTGTAGAAAAATAACTTTAAAAAATTCATGACTTCTCCTTTAGTCTTGGAAATATAATATTTTCAAAAAATAGCTTATGACCCTTGTAAGAAGGGTGTGGGTCGTCTTTAGAAAGATACCACTCTTTTTTGCTGCTCAATGAGTTTTGTACAAACTGCAAGAGACCTCCAAGTTGAACTTTTTCATTTTCAAAGAAGAAATATTTGTCAAAGTTAATCATATCCCAAAGATGAGATGACCAGTCATAGATATCTTTCAATAAATCATTCTCAATATTTGAATAGATATCAGTAGACCACTGACTTTTTACTTTTTCATTCTTTTTAAAAACATGACCCAAGCTATTATTGTTTGTAAATATATCCCAGCCGTTAAACATTAAATAATTTACTTCTTTGCTTTCTAGAAACCACTGCACTCTTAGTATATTTTCCAGAGACTCTATGAAAGATCTTTCTCCTGACCAGTATTTTGATTCATAGGTATCCCAATAGGCCTGGGCTCCTTGTTTTGAGCCTGATCTTGGGTTAATATTCCAGCAAAATCTAGAGTTCTCTCCTGATATTTGATTATAAACCGTGCTAGACTTGCACTTGTCAAAGTGTACAGAGTTGGCCGGAGATTTTTTTTCACATACAAAAGCAGACCTTGATAAGCCGCTCCACTGGACTATAACAAATATTTCTTTAGGATTAACACCGCTTGAAATTAAATCTGAAACTTTTGAAATACAGAGAGAGGATATAATATAGTTTCCTGCTGCAGGCATTCCTAGATTATAGACATTAGAATCAGGAAGCTTTTTTTCAAGAATGTGTGACCAGGATTCATCGTTATGGGTAAAGCTGCAACCAGATAATATAAAATTTTTATACATTCTCACACTCCATATTTTCAAAATATTCTATCAAGTACTCTTCAAGCTTTTTATTGCTAGTAATATTATATATCTCTGCTTTGCTATCATTGAGCAAGATACACCTAATTGTATTCTTAGTGTTTTTCTTGTCTTTTTGAAGTATTGAAATGTAATCTTTTATCGTGCCAGGCTCAATATCAAACTCAGGAATATTTTTCTTGATTAGATTTCTTAGCTCTTTATATCTGTCAATTGTTATCAATGATTTTTTATAAGAAATAAAGTTGGCAATATCCATCCCTAGGGTTACTGCTCTTCCATGTGATATCTCGTAGTTGCTTATTACTTCAATTGCATGACCAAATGTGTGCCCATAGTTAAAAATATTTCTCTCGTTTTTATCAAACTCATCTACCTCTATCATCTTTTTCTTAATATTTAGACTTTCAAATACATGAGGAAGTAGAATAGATCTATTACTAAATATTTTTTCATAAGACTCATTGAGGCTTTTGAGATTTTTGCTATTGTAGATCAAGTAATAGTGTAATATCTCTCCAATTCCGCTTTTAATATCATCATCTGATAGTGTCTCTAGAAAAAGACTAAAAGAATGTATCTCTCTTGGTGGGTGAAAAGTTCCCAGGAGATTCTTTACACCGTTAAAGTTTATAGAAGTCTTGCTACCGATGCAGCTATCTGCCTGAGACAGTAAAGTTGTTGGAACAAAAATCCAGTCTATACCTCTGTATATTATTGAGGCTGAAAAAGAAACCAAGTCCTGTACTATTCCTCCTCCGACTGCTACTATTTTATTATTTTTCTTGATTTTTCTTTCTATGAGGAATGATATAAGGCTGTTACAAGATTCAAGAGACTTGTTTTCTTCTTTTGCATCTACTAAGAATATTCTATTACTATCCCATGCTGTCTTTATTTCTGGATAGAGTTTATCAATTTTACTATCGACGACAAGAAAGGACTCTGAGGAGATCTCCTCTAGTGTTTTATAAAGGCCTTCCTTAGATTTATCACCAGATAATCTTACACAGTATGAACCTCTGTATGATTCTATTTTAATAGATTTTTTCAATTATTTTCTTCTGTATAGTCTAAGTGTTTATTAATAATGGCTATTGAACCAAATGATACGTAACCATCAGCAAATTCTACGCTACCCCAGGGCACGATCGCCTCTTTTAAAGAGTTTTTTGTAAAAATATGCGGCCTGTCATTCAGATATTTTGAATACATGCGGCCGAACTCTATTGGAAGATGAATGTATGCCACTCCTCCGGGCTTAAGAACTCTTTCAAACTCATTAAAATAGCTCTTATATTGATTTTCAGTAAGTCTTACTATTGAGTCCATTGAAAATATAAAATCTAAGTAATTGTCTTCTATAAAAGAAAGCTCAGAACCTTTTGTTAATTTACACTCAATATTCTTTTCGCTGTGGTTGGTTTTTATGAGTTCAAAAAAATTATCAATAATATCCACACAGTAAATCTTTTCTGCACCGTCAAACCAGTCAATATGATAGCCATCAAGGGACCCAATATCAAGTACCTTCCCTCCTTTAAAATATTCAAGAAACTTGGCTTTCTTAATATTCGATGCTATTGTTTTTGATCTATATCTAGTCTGCTCTTCGATGTATAGAGCGAAATCATTAGCCAGACTGGCTTCGTTGAACAGTTTCGTATAGTCTTCTTTTAAAGAATCAATTACATCTTCATCGGACCGATTGATTTCTTTTACTTCTTTTCCCGGTATTGGTTTTTTTTTATGTCTCATGGTTTGTTACTCATACAGAAGAATATCCGCCGTCTACTATTATATTCTGGCCGGATATATAAGTATTCTCTCTGCTAGAAAGAAAAACTATAGGAGAGGATATCTCACACGTCTCTGCCATCCTTCTTGCAGGTATTTTTGAGCATATATCTACAATCTCTTCAGCTGACAGGCTTTCTCTTGTCAGGTCAGTTAGAGTAAATCCGGGTGAGACTGTATTTACTAAAATATTAAACTTTGCTAGCTCTGCAGCTGCAGAAACTGTCAGACCCCTTATTCCAAATTTACTTGATGAATAGCTGCATCTCTTCTCTTTCCCTACAGATCCCCATATTGAAGAAATATTGACAATTCTACCGAACATCTTGGCTTTCATATTTTCTGATATGGCTTGCATAATCATACTAGGCACTGTCAGATTTACTCTTAACACATCATCCCAGTCTTTATTCTCTATATTAAAAAGAGAGCTTATTCTATTGATGCCAGCATTGTTTATACAAACATCAAACTTCTCATCTTTAATATAAGATAAAAGTTCAATAACCTCATTACTGTCTAAGAAGTCTACTTTGAAAAAGTTAATATTTTTGTAACTCCAGCCGGGATCTTTTGTTCCCGTTATGGTGACTTCTCCTCCAAGAGAAGATATATCTTGTGCTACTTGTTTTCCAATCCCTCTTGTTCCACCAGTTACAAGAACCCTTAAGCCGCTAAAATCAAAGTTCATTTTCTCAACGAAGAGCCTTTCATTCTATTTTTTTCGCCACGTATTGATGGGCACTTATTATCAGTTTGATGTATTAGATCATAAAAAAGCATCATGCACAGAACTTCAACTGTGTGAAAATACTCACAGTCAAAGAATAGTTCATCAATATTGCTTTCTAAAGACTCAGATTTTTGACCTGATATCATGAATGTATCTAGGCCTCTACCATTTGCCCAGTGAATAGCGTTGATAATGTTTGATGAGTTACCTGAGCATGACATACCCACGACCAAGCAATCATCTGGATTTTCAACAATTGCTATTGTCTCTAGCCACCTAGTAAATAGCATTTCGAACCCGTGATCATTTGCATTAGAAGTGATAAATCCTACACTGTCAAATGAATATACTGACTTGTCTGGAATAAGTCTAGAAAGGTCAGTTGCCATATGACTGGCGACATAGTGAAGTCCACCGTTGCCTAGTAAGAAGACTTTTTTTGCCTTGTTAATTTTTGCTGCTAGCTTCTGGTACTCTTCTGATTCAATTGCAGAATTACACCGTTGCTCAATATTTTCAAAATTAATTTTCATGAAGTGCCTCTTTTATTAGAGAAATTGCAACAGAGATATCTTCTTGCGTCACGCTCAAGGACGGTCTCATTCTGACTGATTTTTCACCTGTCGGGTTGCATATCATTCCAATATTACGCAAATTTCTAACAAATGTATCTCTTTCATCCCTATCTTTTAAATCAAAACCGAACAGCACGCCACTAGATCTGACATTTTTTATTTTTCTAATATCTAGTAGTCCCATGCGGAGCTGTGCTTCTCTTTCAATAACATTAGAGAGTAATTCCTCTCTCTCTATTGTTTCAATAATGTGACTGCATCTAACCATATCAACCAGATCACCATCAAATGTTATACACATTCTGCCTGCTTGAGACTTATCAAATATTTGATCAAAACTCTCTTTTACAAAAATACCGCAAACTTGAGACTTCTTCCCAAAAATGACTATATCAGGTTCCCACTGTAACTTTTGAAAGTACCAGACTGTCCCGGTTGAGCAAAATCCAGTCTGAACTTCATCAAAAATAAGAGGAACATCATATCTTAATGTAATATCTCTTATTTTGTTTAAAACTTTTGTAGAAACATGTATATCCCCAAAAGTACACTGAATTGGCTCTATTATAACAGCTCCAATACTATCATCAGAGTCTAGAATGTCTTCTAGCTCAGCAGGTGATGAAAATTTTGGCCAACCGATGTCAGGAAACCCTGATAGTCTTTTTCCGGCTGGGCCTTTTCTTTCAGTCAAAAAATTACCGTAAGATGTTATACCGTGAAATCCATTTGAAAAAGAGGCACATCTTAGAGAATTGCTAGAGCCTAGTTTAGACTGCTTGTAATAAAAGGCTGCTTTGATTCCCGATTCAACAGCCAGGCCGCCTGTACAGCAAAAGTGCAACCCAGAAAAACTGTCTGGGATGGCGAAATTTGAAAACTTTTCTACGAAAGATTCATGCTCAGGCGTGTTCATTTCACAGCTAGTTATCTTGATTTTTGAAACTTTCTCTATTTCTTTTTTAAAGCTACGAGTATCAAAGCACTTATTATTATACCCTAAGGGAAGAGACGAATACATTCCAAAAAAATCTAAATACATCTTTTCAGTATTTAAATCATAAACATAGCTTCCAGAGCTTTTATCCAAATCTATTTTTATATTATGAAAGCTTATATTTGTTGTTTTAATTTTTTTGTTTCTTCTGGTAGACATGCTTAACATCCTCTCTACTAACTGCTAACCTAGTTGCCGGAGAGTTTCCAATAGCTGTTATCTGGTGCCATGAGTTTTTTGGAATAAAAACGATATCATCTTTTTTAACTATGTGGACATCAGACTCTATTTTGAACTCCCATTCTCCTTCAACAATATACCACCATTCATTCCAACTGGGATGATAGTGCCTTCTATTTCCTTCGCCAGGATTCTGAGATATTAGACAACAACTATTATTTTCTGTATTGACTATTCTTCTGATCCAAGATCCTTGTTTTGAATTTTGAATTATATTAGAAACGTTTACAACTGTCTTATTTTCTAGTGTAAACTCATTACTAGAGACGCCGTCTTTCTTTATAATCTCTGGGACATCGACCTCAGATGTTACAAATTCATGAATGTCTGGGTTGTAATAAGTAGGTTCTGACCTGAAGCCTAAAGATAAATGAGACTGTATCGTCTCTGCTAGATCAAAATCCTCGGGATTGTCAATATCTACTGTTGAAAACCCACTTACTTCAAAAAAATCAATTCTACCGTCAGCTCCGTGATAGGCTGAGTTGAATTTGCCCATATTTCTTTTAAAGCTATCTGACCGCCATGCCATCATGCCGCATGCATAAGCATTTACAGGAGTCAAATACTGGGATGGTGGAGTCTGGGCCATTTTATCAAAATTTATGGGCTTTCCATCGAATACACACTCTATTTTTTCAGACTTTACAGATACAAGTGTATCTATTTTACCTGAGCCCATCTTTTCAACAAATCTAGATATATCACTAACTGTTAGAAATGGAGATGTTGGCAAGAACTGATAGACTATGTCGCAGCCTGTCTGATTGATAAAGTCAAATGTGAAGTCATCATTTGTAGCAGAGTCAGTTGCTAAGGCAGGGTCTCGCTTGTAGAATTTTACCCCGCGAGATCTTGCTACTGACTCGAATATTTCTGACTCTGAGTTTATAAAGATCTCATCTTTTTTAAATTTTCCCGATGATATCACAGTGTCAAGAATGTAGCAGATGAGGGGTTTTCCATCTATCATTCTTAAGTTCTTGTTTGGAACTCTTTTTGATCCCAGCCTAGCCGGAATCATTGCAAAATTTCTCATAATACTCTCTAAAATAAACTACTAAATTCTCTGTACTCAACCTCAGGAAACGCATTTGCTGGGTCTGCATTATAGAGCTTTACACCCAGTGGCTCTAGTCTTTCTAGCACGTGCCCGAATTCGATGTGCCTCTTTCCCGATCTATTATCGTAAAAATGAGATCTCCCACCGTCTGTGCCTAACATGTATATTTCATTAAAACCAAGATAGACTGCAAGAGGAATAGCAAGAGCATCCATTGTACTACAACCATATCCGCTATTTGTTTTTAAATCTGGGTCAATATAGTATTCATCAAGACGTGTCATTTCAATATTATCTTTTGATCCTCCGATTCTATTGAAAAACATTTGATATGCTCCTGACTTTTCTTCATGTCTGACAGTGTGCACTTTATACTGGCTGGGTATGTCAAATCTACTACTGCAAGTTGAACCTTTTCCCTCTATGCAAATTCCGCCTAGCTCTATGTGTCTATCTGTTCCTCGCATATTGCATCCATTCATGATGACATAGTGGCCATTTTTCATTTTATCATTATATATTTCATCATAATGCCACTCAAGCTGATTTGTATCTGCTATACACAAGTAGTCTGGAACAAAGCCTTCTTTTCTAAGAATTACATTCATTCCAATTGTAATTTCACTATCTAGCAATGATAGATCTACTTTGTTTATACCTGGACCTGTTGCCACTATAAAGCATCTCTTCCCCTTATGCTTATCTCTCTCTAGTCTCAATACTGGCATTTAAATCTCGTCTAAAAAATTGTTATCATTTAGAAACTTACTTCTAAATTTTTCTCTTGCATTTGTAAAGATCTCTTCAATCTCTGGATTGCTCAGACTTTTAATAGTTTTAATTGCACTAGGATTTAGCTCTAGCCTTGGCCTTCTGGGTGTCCTGTCCTTTCTTAAGAATGTTACCGATGAATTGATATTTAGGCTAAACTTAAATTTTGTAGCTGCTCTTATTGACCACTCACAGTCTTCAGATTCTCCCTGCAATATTCTTTCATCGAGAGGTACTTCTATCATTGATGATTTTTTCGCTATCCAATAGTTTCCTGGGATATATTGGAATCTAGAAAACGAGTCGATATCTTTTGGAATTAAAAACTCTTCTGTATTTGATATTATTTGCTTTCTATAATCTTCAAATAATGGATTTATCATCCACGTATAATTCTCTGACCCGTTGTAGTTATTTACAAGTGTCACACAGATGTCAAAATTGTTTCCAAACCTCTTAAATCCTTCATACCAGCCCGGGTCGAATACAACATAGTTGTGTATAAAGACTATGTTTTCCATCTTTGACTCTTTTGTCAGTATGTTTTTCTTTCTAGTTAGCCACTTTCCTGATTTCTGGGTATCATCAAACTCTATGGTTCTTGTATCGTGAGAGTCAAAATCCATATTAATCTTGTTTGAATCACCTATTATTAAAATTTCATAGTTTTCAATATTCTGGGATCTTATTGACTCTATTATTCTTTCTACGTATGGTGACTTTGTCTCTCTTGGTACTCCCATACTGTGTCCATGACAAATCGCAAATGTGAAATCCATATCTGAATTATACAGTTGTTATGATCCTTTTATCATAAATTTTAGCCAAGAGTCTTTTTCATTCTTGTCATGTGCCTGCCTCCGTCAAAAGTTGAAGACTTAAGAGCATTGATAATGTCTTCCAGGCTTTTGCTATTGACGTATTTCTCGGGTATTGAGAAGAAATTTGAGCAATTGTGTCTGACTGAATATTCTGCCGTGTATTCATCAAAAATTAGTGCTGCCCTGATGTCTGGCAAGTGGTTTGCAAGAATGTTTATCCCCTGGCCTGTTCTACAGAATCCCAAGATAAAATCGCATGTTTTTTCGCTTACAGCTTTACATGCCTGTGACACATAGTCATTGTAGTCGCAGCTCTTATTGACATGGCTACCGAAGTCAATGTATTTTATGCCTTGATCATCGAATATTTTCTTTGCTGTCTCTTTGGCTATATAGCCTGAGTGATCACAGCACAGTCCAACAGGTTTATCTCCAAATCTTGCTGTTACATGATCGACAAAAAATTCAAGCTCAGCTGGTGTACCGAGTACATGCATTTTTTCCACTTGCTCGATCCCTACTTTCATATTTTCCTGTATGAGATAGTTAAACATAGGGCATATATAGAACTCATTCTTGACACGAAGGTCTTCTTCTATTAGTCGCTTTGCATATTCAACAAACATGTTTCCTGTTCTATAATAGTATACACCAACTGCAGCATTCTGACTAATGACTTCTTTCTCAGCTGTTCTTGTTGCATAACCATTACTATCGAGTTCAACATAGCTGTGAGCTGGACTATTAGCTTTGAAAGTTAGTAAGAAACCGTCTAGATCTTTGTCCACAGAAGATGGTGAGAATTTATTTTGAAAGTATACATCAGGCGTATATATGATCAGAGGTATTTCATTGTCTATGTGCTCCTCGGCCAGTAAACACGTCTCGACAGACCCTCTTGTTATCCTGTCTATCACTACTATCTTTATATCTTCTCCGAACTTTTTCTTTAATATTTCGTCTATCCCGAAGTTGTGTATGTGATCAAGCCTTAGCGCAAATATTAAATTACACTCATCAGTGTCTATTGAAGAGAGTGACCAGTCTATTATATGCTTATCTTTTGCCATGATAAGAGGCTTTGGCATAGTATAGCCTTCATCAATAAACCTTTGTGCTTTTCCTGCTATCGGTAGGAGTAAGTTATACTTTTTTTTCATTTTTTCCTCTATGAAGTAATGTTTTTGTAGTTTCTTTCATTGCAGCTGTTGCGCTTTTGAAAAGACCTAGTGAGTAATAATTTTTAATAAAATAGAAGGCATAAAT
>MDTB01148249.1_pt1 | contig 15653 bp, 12 predicted proteins | sample 811161 | NCBI WGS metagenome assembly MDTB01 (sample SAMN05326650, study PRJNA326480) | marine metagenome | isolation source: seawater | place: Mediterranean Sea | collected 2009 | reverse complement strand
TGATTCAAAATGGGACGCTACTCCGGCCGGATCAGGGCAGCATTTTGTTTGCCGGAACCGGCGAAGACGGCAAGATCGCCGGGCAGGTCAGCCTGGCGGTGGCCATGGTGATGCCTGAGACAGTCAATCCGCGGGAAGCTTTCAGCCTCGTCTACGGCACCGGACCCGCTCTCGACCCGTTTGCCAGCTTTGACGAAGTTCGCTATCAGCTTCCGGCAAACCTGTCTGAGTTTCTCTACGGCTCTGAATACGAAGCAACGACAGCAATACTGACCTCAACCAAAGCTGACCCTAACGGCCTGCGGGATCTATTGTGCTTAATTCTTGCGGCAACCTTGCTGCTGTTAGCAGCAGTGCACCTGCGGCGATTTTTAAAGCTGAGCGAATAAAGCGCGCAATTACGCGATGATTAAGTCTGGGTCACTGTGGACAATCAGGCCCCTAGTTCTCGACGCGGATTATCCGCGCGGGTGAGGTCAAAGAACTGCATGATCTGGCGCGCTGCATGCACCATAATAAAGTAGAAACCCGCTTCGAGTTTCTACTTTAGGTAGACCTGAAAATTGCGAATGCAGTGACAGCTAAAGTCGTTTCAGCGTCTGTAACCCTCAGGCGGGCGGGGGCTCTGTATGGGCCCCTCCGGACGGATCCGCTTCGGTACTCTCCACAAATTCGACCGCAGCCGCAATAGCGTCACGACGCGAATCAAAATACTGCTCTCCAGGCACTATCTCCCCCATCAGATCCGTAAGCATGTTTCGGATCTGATCAGTCATCCCTGAAATATAGACTAATTTGTTAGAGACCTTTCCGTCCTCGGCAATTGTTTGTACTGCGCGTGCTGCCGATACATCTAAGAAAGGTACCTGCGAAAAGTCTAAGATCATGACCTTACTTGGGCCTTTCGACTTCTCTCGTATTTGATAGCCGAAATCAGCTGCCGCTCCAAAGCTTAGTGGTCCACCGAAGTCAAAAACATTAATGCGCTTATCCGCATCAGTTATTAATTTCCTTTCTTCCTCTGAAAAGTTTACGGATAACTTATCGCTAGCGATGTCCCGTAACGACTTCAACTGCTCATCGGCGATCTGCTTCACAAAGGCGAGAGAAGCTAGTACCACGCCGGCGCCAACAGCTTGAATGAGATCCACAAAGACAGTCATCGTCAGCACCAGCAGCATTAGCGAAAGGTCCCAGCGTGGGCCGCGATGGGCCTTAAGAATGTAGGCACGATCGATTATGTCCCATCCAGTTTTTATAAGAATTCCCGCAAGAACAGTATGGGGGATCTTTTCTGCTAGAGGGGCTAGGACTAATACTATCGCTAACAGAAAGAGACTGTGGAACATTCCAGAAATCTTGGTGGTACCGCCAGTTCGGATGTTAATCATCGTTCTCATGGTGGCACCTGCGCTCGCTATACCCCCGAATAGACCAGCCACCATATTACCGATGCCCTGCCCGATTAACTCTCGGTTAGAGTTATGCCGGGTGCGAGTCATGTTGTCTGCCACCAGAGACGTAAGCAAGCTATCGATTGACCCGAGTAGCGCCAAGGTTATAGCCGCTTGAAAAACAATCAGGAATGTTTCCTGATTAAAGCTTGGCATGATGAAACTGGGTAATCCTGTGGGAATGTCACCCAAAGTCGGGGCGCCTGTCAGAAACAAACTAACTAACGTGCCAATAATGAGGGCCGCTAGAGGCGGAGGAACTATCCTGGCAAGCCGAGCAGGCCACTTGAAGGCGATAAGCAGCGTCAGCAGTCCGAGGGTAAGAGCCACTAAGTTTGGGTCGGCCACAGCGCGAGGAATTTCCATAAGTGCACCGACGGTGCCGCTTTCTTCCGGCTCATGGCCGAGTAGAAGAGAGGTCTGAAGCGCAATGATTATACACCCGATGCCGCTCATGAACCCTGATATCACTGGATATGGGACCAATCGGATGTATTGCCCAAGCTTCAAAACACCGAGTGCGACCTGTATGGCACCGGCCAGAACAACCGTGGTAAACACCAGAGAAGGATTGCCTTCCAACGTCGCATAAACGCCCGCGAAGACAACAACCATAGGTCCGGTAGGCCCCGTTACTTGCGAGCCTGTGCCACCAAACAGAGATGCAAAAAAACCAACAAAGATTGCGCCATACAGACCTGCAATTGGACCTGCGCCCGAAGCCTCACCGAAAGCTAGAGCTAACGGCAATGCAACAACGCCTGCGGTGAGCCCACCAAAAAGGTCGCCTTTGAGGTCTTTTGTTTTGAAATCTATCATTTAGGTCTTCCTAGCTTGCCTGAACAAACTCAAACTGTCTGTCAATGTCCACTCTAGCCGTCGGCAATAGAGCAATTTAGATTTTATGGGGAGTAAGGTAAAGACGAATGGTGCAGAACGATCCTTAATACTCCATCATCATCTTTCTTATATCCCCAACTTTTATCTACTTTCGTAATGGATCCATTTTTATCTGTAAAGGTTACCCATCCCATCCACATTGCAATATTTCCGTCGATAAAGCATTCAGAGGTCTCCGAAACCACTTTACGCCACCCCTTAATGCCAAAGCCTCCGTCGAGAGGATATTCATCGCTGTGTCCAACGAAATATGCCAGAGCTCCATCTTTGGTAGGACGAAATGTCTGCTCTCCACTCGCCATCGTCGGTTTGAATAGAACTGGGCCAATACCATAGCCATACACGCTATCTATAGCATCACTTGCCAGTTTTCTCGCAGCTTCAATGCCTCGCTCCTCGAAAGTGATCGAAATCTCGATTAAGGCATTACCCCAAGACTCTTTCGCCTTCTCAATCTCTGCTTCTGTAATAATCAAATTCATTGCGTTCTCTCCGTACGTTTTTGCGTGAATCTATGACGCTTAAGTAATTGTATGGATATGCCATATGAAAGAATATTGATATAAATGGAATTTCATTATAGATTATTTCTATATACCAAAAGCCCCCGTAATCAGCGGTATCAACGTGAATACTCTGGAAAATCTCTCACTTAAGCAGCTGCAATACTTTGCCGCGGTCGCCGAGTATGGCAGTTTCCGCCAGGCAGCGTTTCGCCTGAATATCACGCAACCCACCCTGAGCAACCAGGTGGGCGTTATGGAAAAAGCGCTCAATATCCAACTGTTCGAGCGCACCAGAAAAGGCATCAACACCACGCCTCAAGGGCGCGAGCTGCTGCTCAGCGCAAGGCGTGTACTCGAGGAAGCACAGGGATTCACCACACAGGCCGCGCTACTCTCCGGAGGCGGCATGGGTACCTACCGGCTTGGCGTCACACCGACGCTGGGGCCCTATCTGCTTCCCCATATCCTGAACCCTGTACACGAGCACTACACTGATCTGAAACTGTATGTTCGCGAAGACGCGCCCAGTGATCTTGAAACTGGCTTGATCAACGGTCAGCATGATCTGATTCTCACCACCCTGCCAATCATGTCCAAAGAGCTCGTGGTCGCACCTCTGTTTCGGGAACCCCTGAAACTGGCGCTTGCCAAGGATCACCGCCTGGGCAACAAGACTCAAATAACCCGCATGGACCTACTTGGAGAGCCGGTCCTGACCATCAGCGAACACCACCTGTTCCACCGCCAAATAACGGAGCTGTGCGAGCGAGTGGGAGCGGTAGTCCTTAGAGACTACGAAGGGACCAGCCTCGACACCCTCAGACAAATGGTGGTTATGGGTATGGGTATCGCCTTTCTGCCTGCTCTGTACGCTAAGTCGGAAATCCGGGACAAAAAAGAGCTACGGGTTACTGATGTAGAAGGCATTAACGTAGTTCGCAACCATGCGCTGGTCTGGCGCAACACCTCGCCGGTCAGGAACTTTTACAAGCAGCTGGCCGAGGAGATTCGAGAAATCATCGAAAGCTCGCTCGGGTCGGTTATCCTTCCTGCCAGCCACGGCCGCCTTGTACAATGAGCAAAATAACTATGCGCCAGTCATCGATAGCGAAAACCTTCCCGACATTACCCCGCCGCCAGCTGATGCTGAGCTGCGTGGCTCTTTTTCTCCTGAGCTGCGATATCCCCTACGTCGCAGAGGGCAGCTGGGATGTCGTGTATGAGCTTCCCGGCCAGCAGCGATCCGGCGTCTGGCACATCAGCGAAGAAAACGGCATGAATGTGGAGGGAGAGCTAAACCTGAAGATCGATGAATTCGAACTCGCTGGCAGTCGCATGTACTGGTCAGCAAACGCGACTAACCCACTGGAACCGGCCGGATCTGTTCAGCGTCTCAATTTCAATGGCACCGTTAATGGGAGCCGGTTCGCTGGTACCCTCTATACCCAGTCCGGCAACCTCACCATTATTGGCATCCGACAATAAATGTGTGAATCACACTACAGTGCTCTGCGCTACCGCGTTGCAGGGGGGATTGCGCATATTGTGCTGGACCGGCCTCCCCTAAATCTCATTGATGAGGTCCTGACACGCGAATACCACGACGCACTGCAGCGCGCAGAAGCCAGTACCGACTGCAGGGTCATCATTTTGTCGGGTAGCGGCAGAGGTCTCTCAGGGGGGCTGGACATCAAATTTGTAGAGTCGTTTGGACAGGAGAAAATGGAACAGTTTCTCCGTCTCTTCTACGTCGACACCCTGGCGATTTGCCGGTCTCTTTCCAAACCGCTGATCACTATGGTGCAGGGCTATGCACGGGAAGGAGCCTGCACTTTGGCTTTTGCCGGAGATCTGATCATCGCCTCGGATGATGCTGATTTCGGCTACCCGGCCGTCCCCAATCTAGCGGGCCCTCCCGGTATGCATGTCTGGTTCTTGCAACGTCTGATCGGCAGAATGAAAGCGTCAGAATTGATCTATACCGGCGAGCCGGTCAGCGCTGTCGACGCTTCCAGCATGGGTCTCATTACTAAAACTGTGCCACCCGCTTCCCTGGAAGCAGAGACCCTGAGAGTTGCCACCAGAATTGCCGCGATGTCTCCGCTTGCGATCAAAAGAACTCGTAAGTTGATTTTCGAGATGGAGGACATGGCATTCTCAGAGGTGCCAGATGTCGCACTCAAAGCGCTATCGGAAGCCTTTTCCAGCGAAGACAGCAAAGAAGCGCGGCTTGCGTTTCGGGAGAAGCGCACCCCGAACTGGCGCAACAGATAAACCGCACTGTCGTCAATAACAGCCGTCTGCAATTATAAAACGTTCAGGGTAGCCTGAAGACATAAAGGATATTGCCCCCCCGCCGTTGACGGATCTCAGGCGTCAGCACCCGGTAGTTGACCCCGCCACCAGCAGCGATTGCCAGATACTGTACCCCGTCAAGCTCATAGGTCATCGGAAATCCCCCTGCGGAGGAGTTCAGAATCTGCTCCCAGAGCACCTCGCCTGAATCTGCATCAAAGGCGCGAAAACGACGGGCATCGTCGGAGACAAAAACCAGGCCGCCGCCGGTGGTCAGCACCGAGCCGGCAACACCTGCGCGCTGCCGATAAGTCCACTTTTCTTCGCCGGTTGCAACATCAATCGCAGAAAACATACCCACCTGTCCGTCGAAATCCTCCGGCGGCAGTTTCCTCTGGGTCGCGGAACTGTGATAGCCACCTAGCACAGGATTAACCGGGTTCAGGTAGTAATCCATGCAGACGTTGTTACTGGGTACATACAAGGCGTTCGTATCAGGACTGTAGCCAACCGAATTCCAGTTGATACCGCCGGTGGTGGACGGGCAGACGAAGCGCCGCTGGCGGATTTCGGTAATCTCAAGATTCTCGTTGGTAATGCCTTTGTGATTTTCGATATCCACCCCAACTATGACGTTTTGATAGCTGGTTTCCTTAGCCCACAAAAACTCGCCAGTGGCGGCATCGAGAGTCCAGACGATGCCGGTTTTCCCCGGAACACCGGTAATCAGTTTTCGACTTTCATTAGAAACGATGTTGGGATTCATCCAGTCGACAGAATCCGCATCCGGAATCACCTCTGACTCTACAATGATGCGTTCAAAAGGATGATCCAGATCCCAATTACCCCCGGGGATGTACTGGAAATACCATTCAATTTCACCGGTGTTAGCGTCTAGCGCCAGGGTCGAGTTCGTATAAAGGACATCTCCACCGCGGGTATCTCGCTGAATTTCACCCCAGGGAATGGGGACGGCAACTCCTACATAAATCAGATCCAGCTCAGGGTCATAGCTCGACGGCATCCACGCAGAGCCCCCCCGTCGCTCCTCATTGGGCACATCGCCCCAGGTCTCGCCGCCCGGCTCTCCCATTTTTGGCACCGTATTGGTTCGCCAGATCTCTTCTCCGGTCTCAGGTTCGTGTGCAGTAATCCAGCAGCCGGTATTGATGTAATAGCAGCCGGACATACCGACAACCACTTTCCCATCCAGTATTTGCGGGCCGCCTGAATAGTGCTGACCAATTGTCCAGTCACCGATCTGCCGTTCCCAGCTTACCTCTCCCGTCAGGGCACTCAACGCCACCAGATACGCGTCGCCAGTTGCGATGTAAAGCTTGTCGCCATAGAGCGTCGCGTTGCGATTGGCACAAGACAGTGAGGCTGCGTGATCAACCCGCTCACGTCGATATTCCCAGATGGGAGAACCATTCCGGGCATCCACCGCCTCGATGAAGTCGCAGGCCTGTGGCAGGAACATGACTCCGTCTCGCACAAGAGGTGTCGTCTCCTGCATGCCCGGCTCCATGGTCCAGGCCCAAGCCAGCCGGAGGTCGCCCACTGACTCTTTGTTGATCTGATCAAGCGGGCTATAGCCCCAGTGATTCTGGGTACGCCGCCACATTAACCATTCGGTGGGGTCAGGATTTTCAATCTCTTCGTAAGTGACAGGGTTATAGGTTTCCTGCTGCTGCGAATCCTGCGCGTGCATCGCGAACGAGGCCAGCGATGCCAACGCTGTGACCAGGGCGGTTCGGGATAGGTTACAAGGCATGATTATTTCCTTTTTATTATGCGACAGAGCATAAAGTCTCTGGCCGTGAAGGTCCATGCCTATCGCGGGAAGCGCAACAGGGTAAAACCAGGAAAGCGGACAGCACCGTATCGTGCACTGACCCGATCTGTGCGATGATTTCCACACGAACGAACATTTAAAGGAGAGATTTCGGTGTCTCAATCACAGGGTAATTATGTGAAACCGCGACTGTTGGCGATGGTACTGACTTTATGCGGCGTTGGCTTGAGCCTTCAGGGGTGGACACTGGCTTTGCTGGGAGGTTCGCTTTACTACCTGAGTGCGGGTCTGCTCTTGATCGCAGTCGCCGTGCTGTTGTTTCGGGGCAAACCCAAGGGCGCATGGCTGTACGGCGCTTTTCTTGGCATGACCTACCTCTGGGCTCTGTTCGAAGTCGGTCTTGACCCCTGGCAACTAATGCCGCGCGTTGGCCTGTTCACTGTTCTGGGCCTGTGGTTCCTGTTACCCAGAGTCAGACGAGGTTTGATGCAGCGAGAGCCTGATGCATTGTTACAGCTGCCGGCTACCCGCACGGTCGCCGCAGCCCTGGCGATTTTGGTCGTTGCCCTGCTCGCCACCAATAGCGGATATGAGGTTAATGAGCCAACTGCAGCGGGCACCGGATACGCCTTCGATGACACTGGCCAATGGCGACATTATGGGGCAAGCCAGCGTGGCACACGTTTTGCCCCTACCGCGCAGATTGACACCACCAATGTCGGACAGCTGGAGCCTGCATGGACCATCAGAACAGGCGTACCCGGAGAGTTCAAAGGCACACCGATTCAAGTCGATGATGGACTGTATTTGTGTACCGGTCGAAACGTTATCCTGGCGCTCGACCCGGACAGCGGCGAGGAGCGCTGGCGATATGATCCGGAAATCCAGTCTGCGCGAATCGGGTTCTGGGACACCTGCCGTGGCGTAACCTACTATGCCAGCCCGTCAGAGCAAGTGGACAGCAACTGTCCGGAACGAATTATCACGGCCACAACGGACGCGAGGCTGGTTGCGGTGAGCAAGGAAACCGGCGAGACCTGCTCAGATTTCGGCGATCAGGGAGAGATCAATCTGCTTACAGGCATGGGGGAAATCAAGCCCGGTTACTACTTTGTGACCTCTCCCCCCACCGTCGCTAACGACACGCTCGTCTTGGGCGGCTGGGTTCTAGATAACCAGGAAACCGAAGAACCGTCCGGCGTCGTTCGGGGTTTCGATCCGGTGACGGGTGCACTGAAGTGGGCATGGGACATGGGACGGGAGGATCGCATCGGCCTTCCTGTGGAGGGTGAGACCTACACACGGGGGACACCAAACGTCTGGAGCCTGACGAGCACGGATGAAGAGCTGGGTCTTGTTTACGTGCCCACAGGAAATGCAACGCCGGATTATTTTGGCGGTCACCGCAGCGAGGCCATGGAGAAGTACGCCAGTTCAGTTGTGGCACTGGATACTGAAACCGGTCGCGTGCGCTGGCATTTCCAGACCACGCATCATGACATCTGGGACTATGACGTCCCGTCACAACCAACCCTGGCGGACATACCTATAAATGGTGCACTGCGTAAAGTAGTCATCGTACCGACCAAGCGAGCGCAGATTTTTGTCCTGGATCGTGAAACCGGTGAGCCGGTCACCCAGGTTGCGGAACTGCCAACGCCACAAACCGATATTCCGGAGGAATTTACCGCCCCAACTCAGCCTTTTTCGGTCGGCATGCCAAGGTTCGACTACGAACGACTCCGAGAAGCTGATATGTGGGGCATCACGCCTTTCGATCACGCTTCCTGTCGAATTCAGTTCAAGCGTATGTGCTACGAGGGACCCCTGACTCCGCCGACCACCGGTCACGGCTCACTGTATTACCCCGGCGTCGGTGGAGGAATGAACTGGGGCAGCGTGGCTGTGGACGAGGTCAACCACCTGATGGTAGTAAATACTCTGCACAACCCCTCGGTCGTCCGCCTCATTCCAAGGGCCGAAACAGAAGCAGGATACAACTACGGTATTGGTGGCGCCCAGGCAGGAACGCCCTACGCTGTCTATTCGTTCTTCTTCCTGTCGTCAGTCTTCGCTCCCTGTCTCAAACCGCCGTACGGGGAAATCGCCGTGGTCGATCTTGCCAGTCAGGAAGTACTCTGGCGCCGTCCGCTTGGAACCACCACCGACATGGGGCCATTGGGGATTCCTACCAGATTGCCCTTACCGATGGGCATGTTCTACACCGCGGGCTCAATGGTTACTGGAGGTGGGCTGATTTTTAACGCTGGCGTCACGGACAGTAAAGTCAGGGCCATCGATATCTTAAATGGCCAGGAACTCTGGACTGATGAGCTGCCGGCCGCCTCAACAGCGACGCCGATGAGTTATGTCAGTCCGAAATCAGGGCGGCAATACGTAATCGTTACGGTGCCGGAAGGCGGCGGTATTCTGCAGCTCGAAACTCAGGTCAATGAAGAGGCAAAGGAGCCTGAAGTCGGCGGTGGCTGGGTGTTTGCGTACGCTCTACCGGAATCAATTATCGCACCCCAGCAGAGGCCGAGCGACACACAAGTCACTCCAGCTGGCCGCTGAAGAAGCGGCGTCACGCCAGAAGCAGCCTGCCGCAGAGTCCCCCTGACTGCTCTCACAAAAAGCTTCCAGGGAAGTTACTTAAGTTTTGAGTAATCGGTAGCACTCATCATATAAGCTTCGATCGACAGCGGCACTGCGTATTTCTCCCGCAGCGCGTGCCAGGCGGGGTCTGCGGCAAACGCTTCCCAGACTACCTGGCGGTGAGCCCGATCTCGATAGGCCAGCATCCAGACTAACGTATTCGGATTGTCAAGGCGCTGCCAGACAGCGACGACTTCGGCGCCATGCTTCTCAAAAATAGCCACTTCCTCCTCACGGAAACGCTGGTGCAGGTTATCAATGCCACCCTCGCCCTCTACCGCTGGCTCCGCTGTGTACATACGCAGCTCAAAACAGCGTGAACCAGCGTCAACGTTTTTGCTGAAATCCTCGGTCAAATCCGTCGCAGGGCCGCAGGGCTCCGCATTTTGTTGCGCTAACGCCGGCAGTGTGAAAAATAAAGCAAAAACGCTTAGCAGGATAATTTTCGGCATGATTGGCCCCCTCGAGACTAGTTTTTTCAGAGTAGCCCTATTGTACGACTCTTATGGTGACTGGCAAACAATAAGCGCTTGCTCTCCCATAAGGGATGCCTCTCAAGTAATACTATCGAATGGTGCAGATCAGCAATCAATCCTTAGGGTCCAAGACAATCCGATGGCTGAGCCCCATGGTAGCCTGGCTGACCCGTCTTAGTCTGACAGCGGAACCCAGCCTCGCGTCAAAACCAACCTGAATTGAAGAGCGCAAGCCGATACCGAATCAGCTCCTTCAGGCCCGCCACGGATGCCATGGCTATGCGCACCGAAAGTGACTCACTCTGAGCACGCAGCACCCTGGTATTACGAAGTATGCTGTTTTATTCTGCCTCTATGACTGCACTTATATATCCCACTACCAATCTCACACAGGTTGAGCAATTGAACATCGTCCGCGGCGATGGCATCTATGTTTACGACAAAGAGGGCAATCAATACCTCGAGGGCCTGTCGGCCCTTTGGTGTGCTGCGCTCGGCTACGGCAATGAAGAGATGATCGAAGCGATTACCCAACAGCTTCGCACCCTGCCCTACAGCCATATGTTTGGCGGACGTACCCATCAGGTCGCTATGAATCTGGCCGACCAGCTCAGCGAGATGGTGCCGGTGAGCGACGCCAAAATGTTTTTCGCCAATTCTGGCAGCGAAGCCAATGACTCGCAGATCAAGATGCTTCGGTATTACTTCAACGTGACAGGCAAACCTCAGAAGAAAAAAATCATTGCGCTGGAACGCTCCTACCACGGTGTCACCATGGCTGCAGCGGCGCTGACCGGCTTGCCGGTCATGCATACGCACTTTGATGTGCCAACTGATGCCCTCGGGATCCTGCGCGTTTCCACCCCGCACTACTATCACGGACAGCAGGATGACGAATCGGAAGCACAGTTTGTCGGGCGCCTTGTTCGGGAACTCGAACAGCTGATCGAGCGAGAAGGAGCAGACACCATTGCCGCCTTCATCGCCGAGCCTATCGGCGGCGCCGCCGGCGTCGTAGTCGCTCCGGACAGTTACTATCCCGCAGTTCAGGACGTATTGAAGAAACACGACATTCTGTTCTGGGCTGATGAAGTAATTTGCGGATTCGGCCGGACCGGTAATGACTTTGGCTCAAGCACCATGGGCATCAAACCCGATCTGATGAGCCTGGCGAAACAGCTTTCCGCAGCCTATATACCCGTAAGCGCCGCTGTCGTACCCGGCTTCATGTATGAAGCCATGCGCGAACCCAGCAATCAACTCGGCATTTTCGGCCACGGTTATACCTATACGGGCCATCCGGTCGCGGCCGCTGCGGCGCTGAAGGCGCTGGAAATTTACCGTAGAGAGCAGCTGTTTGACCATGCCGCCCAGGTCGGCGCCTATATGCAAAACCGTCTGAGGCACTACGAAAGCCACCCTCTGGTCGGAGAGGTGCGCGGCAAAGGCCTGATCGCTGCGATCGAACTGGTTGCCAACAAGGCACAACGAATCAGTTTCTCCGATGGCAAGGTTGGCGCAATTGCCAAGCAGTACTGTCAGGACAACGGCTTACTCATCAGGGCAGTCAGCGGCAACTGTATCGCCTTCTGCCCCCCCTTAATTATCAGCCGGGAACAGGTTGATGAGATGATCAGCATGTTTGACATCGCACTGAGTCAAACTCTGGATTACGTGCATAAGGAAAAACTACTGATCTGACATATTGGCCGGAGCATTTGCCATGCATGTAACTTACGTGAGAAACGCTACTTCATTACCTTTCATCCTGATTTTCCTGGTCGCCTGCGGCGGACAGGAGTCAGAGACGATGCACTCTCCGATTCCCGCTGACCTCATTCTGACCAACGGCAAGATATTCGTTGCCGATGAAGGTTTCTCACTAGTCGACACCCTCGTCGTCACTGACGGGCTGATCGCGGCGACCGGTGACAGCGGCCTGACTGAACGGTTTGATGCTGAAGAGACAGTTAATCTAGATGGTAAACTTGTCATACCCGGGTTCAACGACTCTCACACACACATCCGCGGACGGCCACAGCGCTATATCGAACTGAGCGAAGTCACCTCCATCGAAGAGATTCAACTGCTCATCACGGCTAAAATCGACGAGATTGGTGAGGGCGAGTGGATCACTGGCTACGGTTGGTCCGAGGACGAGCTTGATGAAGGGCGGCGCCCGCTGCGTCTTGATCTTGATGCGGTTTCACCAAACAACCCGGTCATCCTGACTCGGGCCGGAGGGCACAGTGCAGTAACAAATTCCATGGCCTTGCAGCTCGCAGAAATCACCCCGGAGACCCCTCAACCGGTAGGAGGTGTCATTGAAGTCGGCGAAGATAAAATGCTCAATGGCATCATTAGGGAGCGCCAGAACCTTGTCGGAAAGCTTGTACCAGATTCCACCTATGAGGAGATCATCGCCAGCCTAGAGGTAAACCTAAATGCTCTTTTGGCCAAGGGCATCACTTCCATTACCGATGCCTCTAAAACCGTCGAAGACTATGAAATGTTTGAGGAGCTTTATCAGAGCAATGAGCTGGCACTGCCGCGATCAACCCTACAGTTCCAGTGGTATGATGCCGCTGCAATTAATGCGCTGAACGCTCGGGTAGGAGAAGGAGATGATTTTCTGAAGCCTGGCGCAATAAAAGTCTTTGCTGACGGTGGTTTCACAGGACCGGCAGCCTACACGCTGGAGCCCTATGTGAATCAGGGAGAGTATCGAGGGTATCTAAACATGCCTGAGGGGGTACTAGTGAATCACCTCAACTTGATTCATGACGCCGGCTACCAAATGGGTATTCACGCAATTGGCGATGCGGCTATCGTGCTGGTCGTAAATACGCTGGCTGACGCTCTGGAACGCAACCCGCGGAAGGATCACCGCCATTATCTGAACCACTTCTCCATGAGACCACCGGAGCTGACGATGGAACTGATGGCAGAGCATGCCATTCACATTACCCAACAGCCGAATTTCACCTATACCCTCGAAGGGCGCTACGCCGAAAACCTCGATGGCTGGAGACTTCAGCATAACAATCCACTGCGCGGCCCGATGGATCATGGAATAACCGTGGCCATTTCCAGCGACATCTTGCCGATCGGACCTCTGGTAGGTCTATACGCCGCCGTAACCCGAAAGGGGATGACCGGAACTGTGTACGGAGCGGACGAAGCCATCACCATGGAAGAAGCCATCCGCGGCTACACGGCGCTGGGGGCCTATCTCAACTTCGAAGAAGACAAGAAAGGCACACTCGAGGTAGGCAAGTTTGCCGACATGATACTGCTGTCCGAAGATCTGCTGTCCATAGATCCGGAACGCATCATGGAGGTGGACGTCGAGAAAACCTGGATAGGGGGTTCGCTGGTGTACGAACTTGACGTCCTGAACCGCACTGCGCCATAGACCTAGAGACATAAAGCCATATCAGCATCAGATATGGCCGGCCGATTCCGGGCGCTGCGTGAGACGAGTCAGAAGGTGCGGCTTATTCGACAGCTGAATAGCCGGGAATAGTATTCATTACGCCGAGTTGCCCGATCTGTTCACGGGATCCATACCTCGCTTCAACCGTCATACAACGGCGCCGGCGCACCCGACTAAAAGAACGGTTGTCATCATCGCATACAATCATCTGAGCGAGTGACTTGCCACGGTTGTACTCCGCCAATTGCTCGAAGCTCATCCGTTCAAATCGAGGGGTGGTATCGACCTCGCAGGCAATGAGCGCCATGCCCATCAGGAAAAATGTAATCAGTCTCATTGCTGGTAAAAACCTCGCATAATTGTTTTACTGACAAGCTGTTGAGTCAAAATACGCGGCTCGCTGGTCATTGAAAGAAACAGTCGCATTTAGGCCCGAGTCTGCCAACCGGAACTACAGCTCGCACAGCGCGGCTAAAAATAAACCACGACGCTCCGGTTCTAGAACAAAAACGACAGGAATCCGGAAACAGTTTCATGTCTGACAATTCTCAACAATCGAGTTTTCTTCGCGTTCTCGGCAGGCGGGACGTGGTAGCGCTCGCCTTCGGTGCGATGATCGGCTGGAGCTGGGTAGTCCTCACCGGCACCTGGATCACTTCCGCTGGCGTTCTTGGTGCCATCACCGCGTTTCTGCTTGGCGGTGGCGCCATTGCAGTAGTCGGCCTGACTTATGCAGAACTGTCGTCCGCACTCCCTTACGCAGGCGGCGAACACGTCTACAGCGAAAGAGCCCTTGGCTATCGGGCTTCATTCATCTGCACCTGGGCCATCATCCTAGGCTATATGTCTGTTATCGCTTTTGAAGCAGTTGCTCTGCCGACGGTCATGGACTCGCTGGTGCCCGGGCTGGACATAGGCTATATGTGGACTGTTGCGGGTTGGGATGTTTATGCCACCTGGGTAGCTACCGGTATTGCCGGCGCAGTCATCATGACCACGCTGAATGTCATCGGCGTCAAATTCGTTGCCATCGTCCAGACCACGGTCGTGCTGATGATCCTCATCGTCGGCTTCTTCTTTGTCAGCGGCGCTGGCGTTACCGGCTCGGTCTCCAACCTTGAACCGCTGTTTGCTGAAGGGGTGACCGGTATCACGATTGTGCTGGTCATGGTGCCCTTTATGTTTGTGGGCTTTGACATCATTCCACAGGCCGCTGAAGAAATTGATCTTCCCTACCGCGATATCGGCACGGCTCTAATTCTGTCCGTGATGATGGCCATTGCCTGGTATGCCCTGATCATCATTGGAGTGGGACTGGTCATGAGCGGTGAAGAGCTCGCCGCTGCTGATCTGGTGACAGCTGAAGCCAATAGTATGATTTACGGCGAAATAGGTGAAACCGTTCTGCTCGTGACGGGGCTTGCTGGGATCGTGACCAGCTGGAATGCCCTGATTGTCGGTGCTAGCCGCGCCCTCTATGCCATGGCAAAGGCGGGCATGCTCCCCGCAGCGCTGGCCGAAGTCCATCCCCGATATCACACCCCCAAGAATGCGATTCTGCTGATTGGGGCATTGTCGTTGATCTCACCTTTTTTTGGTCGGCCGGCACTGGTTTGGCTGGTGAATGCGGGCGGACTCGGCATCGTTTTGGCCTATGCCTTCGTTGCATTGTCTTTTCTGGCGCTGCGCAAAAATGAACCCGAGCTGGAGCGGCCCTATCAAGCACCGGGGGGTAGTTTCACGGGTTACCTCGCTCTGGTTCTCTCAGTAGCCATTGGCGCGCTCTATTTCCCAGGTAGCCCATCGGCACTGGTCTGGCCGCAGGAATGGTCGATCATTGTGTTCTGGATCATTCTGGGTGCTTTGCTGTTCGGCCTGTCACGGCTCTCCAACCGGACAGGCTAAGCGAAAATTTCCCTCCGGAGCAAGGCTCTGTTGCAGATCCGGCTGCTTGCGAAAAGACAGTCAGTAGTTGAAGATAGGACATCAATGTTGAGCGTAGAGGAAAGCACCTATGACCCGCACAATAATAAAAACCAGCTCATTGATTTTACTGCTATTTTTAGCAATTTCCGGCCACGTAAACGGTCAGGCAGACCCCAATTATCAGGCCCCGAGAACACCCGACGGTCATCC
>MDTB01101466.1_pt1 | contig 15653 bp, 15 predicted proteins | sample 811161 | NCBI WGS metagenome assembly MDTB01 (sample SAMN05326650, study PRJNA326480) | marine metagenome | isolation source: seawater | place: Mediterranean Sea | collected 2009 | reverse complement strand
TTTAAGTAGATCAGCTGAATCAATAATTTTAAACCTAAGATTTGATTTTTTTAAAAAATTTGCAATTTCAACCTGTTGTGGGTAGCCTAACTCTGTAACGCCATTTAATTTATTTTTAGCTGTATAAGAACTTATAACCTCTTTTGGGTGTCGTATTAAAATGCAATTTTCACATTTTTTTATCCAGTCGATTTTACTTAACTCAATTAAATGATGAGCCATGTGCTTTTGGTACCAAATATTTTTTTGATTGGGTGTCGTATTTATTAGATGATTTACTATTTCATCATAATCTGAAAGATAATGATTAATTATCTTCTCATGCATCGGGTGATTTATTTGAGTCTCTTTTAAGTAGTAAGCATAAAACGGTTCATCAGTTACATATGTATCTTTTCGGGATGACCATGATCTCATGAGCGCAGTTGAAATATTTCTAGGTCCAGACCAACAAGCTATTATCATTCTTAATTAATGTTTTCTTGTATATGTTTGTTATACAAAAGTCTTATTTGATTTACTAAAGAATCAGAATTTGTTGATTTCAAATTTCTATTTTCTATTTTTGAAACTGGAATAATACCAGCAAAAGTTCCTGTGACAAATGCTTCATCACAATCAATTATATCATCAAAAGTAAAGTCCTCCTCTGAACAAGGAATATTATTTAAACGACAAATCTTGATTGCTTTACCTCTTGTAATTCCATTAAGGCAGTAATTTCCTTTCGATGTTAAAACTTTATTTTCTTTGATGAAAAAAAGATTAGTGGAGTTACATGTACTAATATTTCCTTTAGGGTCGTTCATTATCCCTTCATCAAAACCTCTTTTATTGGCTTCAATGCTTGCTAATATACAATTCAGCTTACTCAAAGTATTATAATGTGTACTTAAAATATTATCTGAGGGTCTAATGATTGGTACTTGACCAATTGTAATTCCATTTTCATAAACTTTGGGATCCGTTTTTTTATATTCTGGAATTATAACAAAATTAATTGGGCCAACATTTGCATTTGGGTTTTGATATGGAGTAATTTTGTCTCCTCTTGAAATGATTAATCTTAGATGCACATGATCTGTCATTGAGTTTTTCAATAAAACTTTATTTATTTCGCTAATTATTTTTCTTTTTGTAAAAGGAATGTCTAATGAAATTCCTTCAGCGCTTTGAAATAATCTATCTAGATGTTCATCAATAAACATTAGTTTAGATTGATGCAGTCTAATACCTTCCCATACACCATCACCTAATAAAAATCCGCTATCAAACACTGATATTTTAGCTTCGCTTCTTGGATATAGCTCACCATTAATATTAATAAAAATATTTTCGTTCTTTGGATCGTATATAAATGAATGACTACTCATGTGTGGGCCCACAGGGACTTGAACCCCGAACCTGCGGATTATGAGTCCGTTGCTCTAACCAATTGAGCTATGGGCCCAAATACTATTTTTTAAAAATTTCTTTTCTTATTTTTGTTGCTGAAATCTCACCTATATTTTCTGGTGGAACGTGTTCAATAATTTCATAACCAACTCCTCTACCATAATTTACAGATTCAATATCTGGGATAATAATTACTTTGACCCTATTTAATTTAATCAAATCACTGAGTTCATTCTCAATATTTTCTTTAACATCTTGGGGATTATATGGATTAGAATCATCTAAACTGACCTCTCTAATACATACTAAGACATTTTTACCTTCATTTAATCTTTGATCAATTAGCCAACGATGACCTTTATGCCACGGTTGCCATCTTCCGATAAACATTGAATATTTCATTTGAACACTCCTCTATATTAAGTTTTCCTGTATCTAGAAAAAGAGTTTTTTTATCTATAGGAATTTCATAGTCCTTAGCAAAAAAATCTTCTCTTCCTCTAATCTCAGTTGTATGAAGATATACTTCAAGAAAAGGAAATTTCTCTTTAAGCTCATCTCGCAAGAATCTGTAGGGAGCAACAATAGATATCACAACAATATATTTTTTATTTGATAAAAATCTTGCAATAGAAATTGCGGTAGAAATATTTTTAATCCTTCCTTCTTTTGAGTAATCTTGATTACTGCTGATATTTCTTAAATCATCTCCGTCAATATTTATTATTTTCTTGTTTGGATTCTCACTTTTTATTACTTCAATAATATGACGAGCTAAAGTCGTTTTGCCGCTTCCGGGCTGTCCTGTTAACCAAATTATCATTTTAATATTATTTAAATAGCAAATCTCTATTCTTTACTATTTCAAAAGTAAAACACAACAAACCAAATAGTACACATAAGATAATGATTGATTCAATAACTCCCCTATCAGTCTTGTAAGGAGATATTGATGTTTGATCAAGTAAGAAAACTGACGAAGTAGAGTCTTTTTCATTTATTTTAGCTAATTCGAGTTCAGTAGATAGACTTAAAAATAATTGGTTTTGTAATTCAACATCTCTTTGAAGTCTTTCTTTAATAAGAATCAATGAAGGAGAATTTAAATTTTTATTATTTTCTAAAAATTTAAGCATGTTATTTTCTGCTTCATCCAAATCTATCTTTACATCATTTAATCTTGCATCTATAAACTCACGTTTCTCTTTACCCTTTGAATTAGTGACCTCATTTGAATAGTCTACAATTGAAGAAAAAGCTTTTTTATTAATCTGTATTGTTAAAGATTCATTTTCCAAGCCATTAACGGACAGAGTATGTAGACCACTTTCTTCATCTTCTGAGTAATTAATGATTTCGCGTAATACTTCTCTAACACGTGTAACTTTTTTCTCATCATCACTTAATGAACTATTAAATTTTGAATTTTTATTAAGAATAAGAATAGTTGAAATGGGATTAATTGAGAATTTTCTATCATAGCCCTCACTCAACATATTAAGTAAATTTTCAGTTCCATTTTCAGTTGAATAATTTTCATAAATAATATGGTCAAGAAATTTATTTGACTTAACATAATCTTTGACTGAAAAACCCAAATCGTTACTTGATCTACCAAAAGTTCTAAGGAAATTAAAGGTTGATGGTGCTGCGTTTGTATCTTCATAATTTGTATAAAAAGACGTTGATGCGCTATACTCTGAACTAGGTAGTAGGCCTGATACTAAATTTAACAAAACCAAAACAGTTAAAATTTTATAGTATTTTAATATTGTATTTTTGACAAAAAGTATAAGATTATCTATAAGTACATTGTCATTTTGAATGACTGGCTTGATTCCATTATTATTCATATTAATTGTTTGCACTATCAGCAATTACTATAATTGCTGCAATATTAGCTAGGGTTGAAGTTAATTGAGATAAGAAAATCGTTAAGTCAAAATCTTGAGGATCTTCATTCAATGGGACAAATATAGAATCTCCAGGTAAGAGTTTTTTTGTTCTACTTCCAAACAACGAGTTTATCTTTTCAACTGATCCATTCGCACGTTTTACATATGATTTTCTTTTGAGACTATTTTTTTTAAATCCACCAGCAAGCTCGATAGCTTGGAACATTGTTAAACCCTTTTGATATGCAATGACGCCTGGATCATATACATTGCCAAAAATTGTAACTGTATTTTCAAGTGGCCTAGCATCTATTACTGAATTGATACCAATCTCAAAATCTAAAGATGCGTCATCTACTTGAACTAAGGATGTTGTAGCCATCCCATCTGTATTTGTGCTTGTAATTTCTTGAAAAACGACAATGTTTTTAAAAGATGTCATTTCGTTTAATCCATCAGCAATGTTTATAACATCTAATACTGTTAGTCCTTTTCTATATGGAAATACTCCAGGTTTATTAACTTCACCCTTAACGCCATATGTTGGGGTTCTTTCGTAATTATTATTTCCATACACTAAAATTTTATCACCCACTTCTGCTTCTATGGTGTGTGAATTTTCATAAGACACATTTATTTCCTCTGAATAGAAATTATCCTTGTCTCTGCGTAAAACTGTAATTTTTTCAGTGTCTATAAGGTTTACAAAATTTGGATCGTTAAATCCTCCAGCATAATCTAAAATACTTTTTATTGTTTCTTCTTTGATAGGATAATCTCCAGGGTTTTTAACTGCACCAAATACAGATGCAGTGGAATCTACACTATATGCAAAAGCGACATAAAAATCATCACCATCGTTTGGAACTATTTTACCAGAATCTTTTATAGAAAAAGATTTTGTACTTTTTGCATAATCATCACTTTCTCTATCTTGAAGAGGCTTTATAATGGTGCGAATGACCTGAGAAGAAGCATCTGCCCTTAATCCACCGGCATAACCAATTAAGTCTTCAAACGATTCATTATCATGGAGCTCATAAAAACCAGGGTTTTTTATAAGACCGTTAACATTTACTCTTTTATTAACAAAAGGAACATGAATTGTATCTCCATCCATTATTTTTATATTACTGAAATTATTTTCACCTCTAATAAAAAAGGAATAAAAATCAACTACCTCAACTATTTCATTGTTTCTTATTAGTTGTATTTTTCTTAATGATCCAAATCGGCTTACTCCCCCGGCTTGAATAAGTGATAAAAAAACATCTGAAAAAGGATGTACAACATTTATTCCTGGATTAACCACTTGTCCAGTAAGATAAATATTCAAGGATTTTAAACCATTAAGTTCAATCTTAATGTTTGTTGGGTTATCTTGATTATTTAATGTTGAGTAAATTCTAGATAATTCTTCTTTAATATAAGACTGTGCTTCTGACAAGGTTTTGCTGGATAAATTTAAAAAACCAATATTTGAATAAAAGATAGTACCGTCTTTACCAATAGTAAAATCATCTGTAATATTGGTTTCCCCCCATAAAATAATTTTAATTTTATCACCAGGGCCTAAAATGTAATCGTCAGGTACAGGTATATTATTGAAAAAAGAAACATCTCTATTAAAGTAATTATAACCAAAATAGTTTTGGCTATCAGCAAATGTATCTTTTGGTTCAATAGTGACAATATCAGGAGCAACAATTGCGCCCTCATCATTAACCACTGCGTTTGCTGATATTAATTCTTGCTTTAAAGCATCAAGCTGCTGATTATTTAAGCTTTTTAGCGCTTCTACGGTTGCTAATGTACCTTGTGAAAAAGAAAAATTTGAGCTAAAGAAGATGCATATTAATAGTATGAAATATTTTCTCATAGACTGAATTTAGTCGGAATAATATATTTTACAAATATTTCTTTCGATTATCAGAAATTTAAAATGTAGATTTTTATTTAAAATGTTAGAAAATAAAAAATATGACTTCCTTATTGTTGGAGCTGGTATTATTGGATTGACAATAGCTTATGAGCTAATGAAAAGAAACTCTAAGCTAAAAATAGTTATTATTGAAAAAGAAGATGATGTAGCAAAACATGCTAGCGGTAGAAATTCTGGAGTACTACATGCTGGGTTCTATTACACTGAAAACAGTCTCAAGGCAATGCTTACAAAGTTAGGTAATAAAAAAATGAAGGAATTTTGCTATAACAATAACATTAAAGTGAATGAAACAGAAAAAATTGTGGTTGCTCAAAATAAAGAAGAATTGAAAACAATTGATGAACTTTTCAGAAGAGCGAAAAAAAATGGAGTAGATGTTTCGATTATTTCTTCAGAGGATGTAAAAAAAATTGATCCCAATATTAAAACCTACAAAAAAGCTCTTTACTCTCCATCTACTGCATCTGTTAATCCAAAGCAAGTATGTTATAAGCTCAAAGAAAATTTAATTGATAAAGGAGTTGATTTCAAATTTAATTATGGTTTTGATAGTATTGATTTTGAATATCATCATCTTATCAATTGTGCTGGTCTTTATGCTGATAAAATTGCAAAGCAATTTGGCCTAGCTAAAGACTATACTATCTTACCATTTCGAGGCGCATATTTGAAATACAATGGACCCGAAAAGATAATAAATAGAAATGTTTATCCTGTTCCTAACTTAAAAAATCCTTTTTTAGGTGTCCATTTTACCATTACTTCAGACAATCATATAAAAATTGGCCCTACTGCCTCTCCTGCGCTTTGGAGAGAAAATTATAGTGGATTATCTAGATTTAGTTTAAAAGAATTTTGTAGTATAATATATTATCAAGGAAAGTTATTTTTACTCAATTCATTTGGATTTAGAGGATTAGCTTTTGATGCTATAAAAAACTTCTTTAAGAAAAGTATTATATTGAGTGCAAGTAAATTAGTTTATGATGTTAATCATAATTTTTCTAATATATCTCCAGGCATTAGAGCGCAATTATTAAACATTAAAACTAATGAATTAGTGCAAGATTTTGTAATACAACATGAAAAAAAATCTACTCATATACTAAATGCTGTAAGTCCTGCATTTACCTGTTCATTTGCTTTTGCGGCTTATACTGTTGATGAAATAGAAAAACAAAAAGGGAAAGTTTGATGAAAAAAGTTTTAGTTACAGGTGGGGCTGGATATATAGGAAGTGTATTAGTGAGAATATTACTTCGTAAAGGCTATTATGTTAGAGTGCTAGACAATCTATCTTTTGGCGGAGAATCTTTAGTTGAACTACTTAATGATAAAAATTTTGATTTTATAAAAGGAGATATTAGAGATAATGACATTCTTAATACTGCAATGGATGGGATAGATTATGTTGCTCACTTAGCTTCTATTGTAGGTGATCCTGCATGCGCTCTTGATCCCAATTTGACAAAAGATATAAATTTGAATGGTGCATACAATACGTACAATGCAGCGAATGCTGCAGGAGTGAAAAAATTTGTTTTTGCTTCCACATGTAGCAACTACGGGAAAATGAAAGATTCAAATGAATATGTTAATGAAGAATCAGAAATTAACCCTATTTCTTTATATGCAGAAACTAAGGTTGAATTTGAAAATTTTTTACTTTCTCAAGACAAAAGCAATATAGCAAAACCAACATGTCTGCGATTTTCTACCGTCTACGGTCTTTCACCTAGAATAAGATTTGATTTAACTGTAAATGAGTTTACTAAGGAATTAGCCCTTGACAGAGAGTTAGTCATTTTCGGAGAGCAATTTTGGAGACCATATTGTCATGTATATGATCTTTCTTTATCAGTAGTAAAAGTATTTGAAACTGATAGCGATATAGCTGATTTTAATGTTTATAATGTTGGTAATACTTCTGAAAATTATCAGAAAAAAATGATTGTTGAAGAAATTATTAAACAACTCCCTAATTCAAAAATTAAATATGTTGAAAAAAATGAAGATCCAAGAGATTATAGGGTCTCATTTAAAAAAATTAATGACGAGCTTGGATTTTTCACTACCTTTACGGTACCGGATGGTATCAAACAAACTATCAAAGCAATTAAAGATAGATTTATTTTAGATCCAGATAATCCAAAATATAAAAATATATGATTGAGAAGGATTCTATCTCAGAATTAATTAGTTTTATAAAAAAGCTATATGTTCCTAAATATATTTCTGATCGTGAAAAAAAAATCGAAGGTATATTTGTTCCATTACATGAACCAAAATTTCCTGGTAATGAAAAAAAGTATCTGTTAGAGACTATTAATAGTACATTTGTTTCATCTGTAGGTGCATTTGTAGATCGTTTTGAAAGAGATATGTCATCAATTGCTAGTACAAAAAGATCAGTTGCGCTAGTAAACGGAACATCCGCACTTCAAATATCTTTAATATTAGCAGGGGTTAAACCTGATAATGAAGTATTAACTCAGGCATTGACTTTTGTTGCTACAGCAAATTCAATAGCATACACTGGTGCTAATCCAGTATTTATTGATGTTGATAAAGATACTATGGGCTTGTCTCCTGATGCGCTTGAACAATTTTTAATCAACAATGCTGAACTAAGAGATGATGGATGCTACAATAAAGTTACGAAAGCAAAAATCTCTGCTTGTGTTCCAATGCACACTTTTGGATTTATGTGTCGCATAGATAAGATTGTAAAAATATGTAAAGAATGGAAAATCCCAGTTATCGAAGATGCAGCAGAGGCATTGGGTAGCTCATATAAAGATAAACCTTCTGGTTCTTTTGGTTTACTATCAGCATTTAGTTTAAATGGTAACAAAATTATTACATCCGGTGGTGGTGGCGCAATTACAACGAACAATGAAAAAATTGCTGATCAAGCAAAACATTTAACTACTACTGCAAAAATTCCTCATAAATGGGAATATTTTCATGATAAAATAGGCTATAATTATAGAATGCCAAATTTAAATGCTGCTTTAGCCTGTGCTCAATTAGAAAAATTAAATCTTATTAAAAATTCAAAAAGAGATGTGTATAATCAATATCAATCATTTTTAGAAAACAAGGGTATTAATCTGGTAAATGTACCAGAAGATACAGACTGGAACTATTGGCTTATGAGCATTCTATTAGATAATAAGAACGATAGGGATTTATTCCTCACAGAAACTAATCAAAATGGCGTTATGACACGACCGATATGGCAACTAATGTACAGACTACCTGTTTTTAAAAATTGCCAAAAAGATGAACAAAGAAACGCTGAATACCTTGAAGAAAGAATCGTTAACATACCAAGCTCAGCGATAATATAATATTATGAAAATTTTTCTTTCAAGCCCCGGCAGAAGAGTTGAATTAATCAAAATTTTAAAAAATGAAATTGATAATTTAGTATTAATTGGAGGAGACTATTCAAATACTTCTCCAGCATTGAATTTTTGTGATAAATCATTTTCTCTGAATTATAATATTGACAAAGACTATATATATCAAGTCTTAGAAATTTGTAAAAAGGAGAAAGTAGAATTAATAATTCCTCTAATTGATCCAGAACTAAAATTTTATTCAAAATTCAAAAATATCTTTAATAAAAATGGAATTGATGTCATGATATCTAGTGAAAATGATATTCTTATGACAAGCGACAAAATAGAAACATATAATTTTTTTAAAAAATTGAATTTTATAGAAACTCCAAACACTACTCTATTAAAAAATTTTAAACATATTGAAGATTTTAGCGAATATGTAATTTTGAAACCTAAGGAAGGATCTGGTAGCAAAGGAATATATAAAATTAAAAAAAAGTCAGTTAAATCATTTTCTCAATTAATGGAATTAGACCATAATTCATATATAGTGCAAGACTACATAGATTTTGATTTCGAAGTAACAACGGATGTATTCGTTTACAATAAAAAAGTAATCGAGCTCTGTCAAAGAAAAAGGTTAAAGACTCGAGGAGGAGAAGTTGAGCGCGGAATTACTATTAAAAATGAAAAAATAAATAATATAATCCAAAAAATTGTTGAATTATGTGACTTTCATGGAGTAATAAATATCCAAATTATGATAAAAGATGATTCATTCTATATTGGTGAAATAAATGCTCGATTTGGGGGTGGCTTTCCATTAAGCTACTATGCAGGTGCAAATATGATTGAACATTTTAACTATCTTATAAGTTCTGAAGAAATAGAAGAGGTATTTTTTGACAATAGATATAAGGAAGAATTTTACATGCTAAGGTATGACGCGGGAATTTATACGGACGTTTTAGATGATTAAAGTAATTGGTTTTGACTTAGATAACACTCTATACGATCAAAAAAAATTTGAATTTGAATCATTTAAAATAATTTCAAAAATGGTATCTATTAATTTTAATATTGATGAAGAGGAGTATTTTAATAATTTAAAAAATCTATATCTTAATGGAGAAAATGAATATTTATTTGATAAAGCATTTGTCAAATCCAATGGCTCTCAAAAATTTAATTGGGAGAACTTTGTGATTGAAAAAATTCTTCCATCATACAGAAATTTTTGTCCAAAAAAACTAAAACTATTTTCTGGAACTAGAGATAAAATAATTAAGTTAAAAAATAATAATTTGAGATTAGTACTTATTACTAACGGTAATAAAAATGTGCAAAATAATAAAATTGATGCTTTAAAAATTAGAAAATATTTTGATTTAATTTTAATCTCAGATGAATTTTCACCAAGAAGAAGGAAACCAGATAGCTTCATGTTCTCTAAGGCATTAAATTTTTTTTCAGTTAATGCCAGTGAAATGGCATATATTGGTGATGATCTTATTTGCGATAAAGCTTGTGAACAATTAGGAATTAAATTTATTCATTATAAAGACCCAACTGATATTGATCCGGAAAAATTTTATGGATAGCAAAGTTTTGATAATTGCAGAAGCTGGAGTTAATCACAATGGAAATTTTGATTTAGCGCTAAAACTCATTGATGAAGCCAAAAAAGCGGGTGCAGACGCTGTTAAATTTCAAACAGCTATTCCAGAATTAGTTATGACAAATTCTGCTAGTATGGCAAAATATCAAATTGAAAATACCGGTAAACAAACATCACAGTTGGAAATGTCTAAGAAAATTCATTTACCTCTAAGTGATTATAAAAAACTTAAAAATTATTGTGATAGTAAAAAAATAATGTTTTTATCAACTCCTTTCGATCATCCCTCTATTGAAGAATTAAACAAGCTTGATATGGAATATTTTAAAATTCCTTCAGGCGAAATTACAAATCTTCCCTACTTAACACATGTATCTAAACTTGCAAATAAAATTATTTTATCTACGGGCATGTCAAATATGAAGGAAGTAGAAGCAGCTCTTAAAATTCTTTATAAAAATGGATTAAAAAAAACTGACATCATCTTATTGCATGTTACTACAGACTATCCAACAAAAATGTCAGATGTAAATTTAAAAGCAATGATTTCTATGAAAAATAAATTTGGTATTGAGGTTGGCTATAGCGATCATACTAAGGGTATTGAAATTCCAATAGCTGCAGTAGCTCTAGGAGCAATTTGTATCGAAAAACACTTTACGCTAGATAGAAATCTAGATGGGCCAGACCATAAAGCTAGTTTAGAACCAATAGAATTACAAAATATGGTTAAAGCCATAAGAAATATTGAAATTGCATTAGGGGATGGTAAGAAACAGCCTGCAAAAGGTGAAATGCAAAATATAAATATTGCTAGAAGATCAATTGTTGCTAAAAAAAGAATAAAAAAAGGCGATATATTAAATGAAGATAATTTGATTGTAAAAAGACCAGGAAATGGAATTAATCCAATGAATTGGAATAAAATTTTAGGGAGTGTAGCTAAAAAAAATTATGAAGAAGATGATTTGATATGAAAATTTGCGTTGTTACAGGTAGTCGCGCTGAGTATGGATTACTCTTTTGGTTAATAAAAGCTATTGATGATGATCCAGATTTGCAATTACAACTTATTGTAACTGGAATGCATCTAAGTCCAAAATTTGGATACACATACAAGGAAATAGAAAAAGATTTTAATATAAGTAGTAAAATTGAAATTTTATCATCAGATGATACCTCTGTTGGTATATCAAAATCAATGGGTCTTGCTCAAATTTCTTTAAGCAAGGAATATGAAAGATTAAAACCAGACATTATTATAGTATTAGGTGATAGATATGAAATCTTTTCAGCTGCAAGTGTTGCAATGATTGCTAATATACCTATTGCACATATTGCTGGAGGAGAATCTACAGAAGGAGCGTACGATGAATCAATGCGACATAGCATTACAAAAATGAGCTCATTACATTTTACTGCTACAGATGTTTATAAAAAAAGAGTTATTCAGTTAGGTGAAAATCCCAAAAATGTTTTTAATGTTGGAGCCCTAGCTGTTGAAAGTGCTCAAAAACTGAATTTGTTGTCAAAAAAAGAACTTGAAAAAGAAATTGGTTTTAGTTTTAATAAAAAAAATCTTCTTGTGACATTTCATCCAACAACATTGGAGCCTAAAACAGCAAAAAAACAATTTCAAAAATTATTAGATGCGCTGGATCAACTTAAAGATACCAACATAATTTTTACAAAAGCTAACAGCGATACAGATGGTCAGATAATCAATGAAATGATTGATAATTTTGTATCAACCAGAAGTAAAAACAATATAGCTTTTTTCTCTTTAGGTCATTTAAAATATTTTTCTGTTTTACAATTCGTAGATGCAGTAGTTGGAAACAGTTCTAGTGGTATAACTGAAGCACCGCTTTTCAAAGTTGGTACGATAAATATTGGAAATAGACAAAAAGGTAGGATAATGCCAGTCAGTGTTATTAATTGCAAAAATAATAAAACAGATATTCTTAATGCAATCGACAATCTATATTCTAAGGATTTTCAATCACAGCTTAAAAAGATTGAAAATATTTTTGGTAATGGCAAAACAAGTAATAAAATTTTAAAAATTATAAAAAATACAGTGCTAAACAATATTGTTAAAAAGAAATTTTATGATATTAAGTTCTAATAATTTAATTATATATTTTAAAAAAATATTTCTAGGGCTAGCATGAAATATTATCAACAAACCTACAATAAAATTTGATGTATAAAAAACATATAGTTCCGTATAACATATCAGCAAAAAAAGCTCTACAGAAATTAAATACTCTAAATCTAGACAAAGTTTTATTTTTAATTGATAGAAATGATAAGCTATTAGGGAGTATAACTGATGGAGATATTAGGAGAGGATTATTATCTGATTTAACATTAAATGATTCAATTGAAAAATTTGCTGAACGTAACCCTGCTTACATCAAACAATCAAATTATTCTGTTAATACTTTAGTTTCATTGCGTAAAAAATTTGGAATTATACCAATTTTGAATGATAAAAAAGAAATAACTAATATAATAAATTTCAGAACTCAACTTAGTTATTTACCGGTAGATGCTGTATTAATGGCTGGTGGATTAGGTTCTAGACTCAAACCATTAACTGATAAAACACCAAAACCTCTTCTTAAAGTCGGAAGCAAATCATCAATACAACATAATATGGATAGATTATCAAAATTTGGAATTACAAACTTTTCAGTATGTTTAAATCATATGGGCGATCAAATAGAATATCATTTAAATGATATTTATTCTAATCATGTAGATAATATATTTAACCTTGAATTCATTTATGAAAAATTTAAGATGGGCACAATAGGCGCCGTTTCAAAAATTAAAAAATTAGAAAAAGATTATATACTTCTTACAAACGCTGATGTTATAACAAAAATAGATTATGAACAATTTTTTCTAGATTTTGAGAAAAAAGATGCAGATTTATCTATGATAACTATTCCCTATTCAATTGATATACCGTACGGAGTTACTTCAGTAGAAGCTAGCGATAATAGTATTGTATCATTAGATGAAAAGCCAAACTATACTCACTTTTGTAATGCGGGAATATATTTATTAAAAAAATCTATAATTTCTGAAATACCAAAAAATAAACACTATAATGCAACCGACTTAATTCAAAAACTCATTAAAAAGAAATATAAAGTAATTTCATACCCAACTCATGACTATTGGATGGATATTGGTTCCATTGAGGACTATAAACAAGCAAACAAAGATATTGAAAATTTAGATTTATGAAAAAATTAGTAATAATTCCAGCAAGAGCCGGATCAAAAAGATTGCCAAAAAAAAATATTAAATTATTAAATGATAAGCCATTAATAATGCATTCAGTTGCTACAGCTAGATCGCTTTTTAAAGATAGTGAAATATGTGTTAGTACAGAATGTAAAGAAATTAAAAAAATTGTAGAAAAAGCAGGTTTAAAGGTCCCTTTTTTAAGACCTACAGAATTAGCCAAGGATGATTCGACATCCTCAGATGTTTTGATACATGCATTAAATTGGTATGAAAAACATTTATACCAGCCAGATATTATTGTTCTGCTTCAGCCAACTTCCCCATTTAGAAAAACAAAACATATAAATGATATCATGAAAAAATTCTCCGATGAAATAGATATGGTTGTATCTGTAAGTGAGGCAAAGTCTAATCCATACTTCAATTTGTATGAGGAAAATAATAGTGGATTTCTTAAAAAAACTAAGAAAAGTAATTATACTCGATTCCAAGACTGTCCTAAGGTTTGGGAAATAAATGGATCAGTGTATGCTATCAATCCTATTTCTCTTAAGAAAAAGGGATTTAATAATTTTGATAAAATTATAAAATATGAAATGAGAGAATCAATCTACTCCATAGATATTGATACGGTCGATGACTGGGAGCTCGCTAAATATTTTTCTTTAAATATTTGACGATTGTATCTACACTTGTCAATTTAGATATATCATCAAAATTGACTTTTAAATTAAAAGTGTTTTCAATCTCCAGTATAATCCTTATCTGATTGAGAGAATCCCATTCACTAATATTATCTGCACTAGCATCTTGTGCGATCTTTATCTCTAAAACTTCTTCTAAAATCTCTATTACTTTATTTTGCATTAATAACCTTTATATTATTTTTTAATAACTTTTTCTTTTGAAATATATATTTTTTGTTAGAATTATCTTTAACATTTTCGTATAACTTAAATCCAAGATCTAAATATTTATCTTCGACTAAAATATTTTTTTTTGTAGCTATATATCTGCCATATATAGTTTTTGTTTTTGGAATGTGATTAAGCAGCTCATTAAAAAAATAATTTTCTATCTGTTTTCCAACAATTCTACAGCTCATTAAAAAAGTATCAATCATTAAAAATTCATCTGAATTATTATGGATTATGCATGCTACTACTTTACCATAGTCTCCAAACTTATCTTTAACGGAGCCAACAAAGACATGGTAATCTTTATCTTTAATAAACTTTTCTATATCTAACTCAGTGTATCTTTTTGTTGTAAAATTGAATTGATTAGTTTTCTGAGTAAGTTGCGCTAAACGTTGAATATCCTTGGTATCATTATACGAAATGATAATTTCTAAACTTAAATCTTTAATAAATTTATCAAAATCATAGCTTAAATTTTCAAGCTTTTTTCTTTTAATGTTATCCTGATACTGCTTTGTCTTTTTCCTATCTTCATCAGTTATATTAAATTTTGAAAAGTACTTTAAATCAATATCATCAATAAATTCAGATAAATCAGATGGTGAATCTGGGAAATCTGGCACAATTGCATCTGTATACTTTCTAACAGCTTCCCTCTCTGTAGGATTATCATCAATAAACACAAGTGAGTCTTCACCAATATTTAATTCAGAAGCAATTTCATTAATATTAAAATTCTTTGGCTCCCAATTTACTTTTTTGATAATAAAATCATCCCATTTTAAAAATGAAAATTGATGATTTAGAAAAACATCTTTTGCATCATTAATATTGTTTTTTGAACATATCGCTAAAATTATTCCCTTTTTCTTTAAACTTTTTATCTTTCTTTGAAATTCATAGAATGCTTCTCCAATACCGTCGGTACTAAGACTGATACCATCAATTCCATCTTCACCTATTACTCCACCCCACAATGTATTATCTAAATCTAGTACAAGACATTTTTTTGATTTGTTTTCAATAGAGTTTATTGTATGAATTAATTTCTCTGATATCAAATTATTAGCTAATTTATTGAATCTAATTTTTCCATAATTCCAAGTAGTATTATTATGAAGATTTCTCCATCCTTGCTCTTGGATTATGGTTGCTATATCTAAAATAAATAGTTTCGTTTTAGATAAGGATTTTCTTTGTAGATAAAGGTTAATTTTTTGTTCAATTTCCTTCAAATTATTTTTTTTATTATAGAATTGAATTTTA
>MDTB01067908.1_pt1 | contig 15653 bp, 14 predicted proteins | sample 811161 | NCBI WGS metagenome assembly MDTB01 (sample SAMN05326650, study PRJNA326480) | marine metagenome | isolation source: seawater | place: Mediterranean Sea | collected 2009 | reverse complement strand
TACTTTGTAATTTTCTTTAATAAATATTTCAACTAAATCAGTTAAATAAAATTCTTTTTTTTTATTCTTATTCTTAATCTTTTTTAATTTTTCAAAAAGGTGTTTTGTTTTAATAATCATTATACCAGAGTTACATAATTGAATCTTTTTTTCTTCATTAGTTTGCTCTGTTTTTTCAATAATTTTCTTAAGTTTACCTTTTTTGATTAATAGTCTTCCGTAAGAATTGTTTAAATCTTTTACAATCATAGAAATAATAGAGAGATCAAGGTTTTTTTTATCAAAATCTCTTAAAGCAGCATTTAGAGTTTTAAATGTCACGGAAGGAGTGTCACCATACAAAACTAAAGTAGTATCTGTTTTTTTTATTTCATCATTTTTATATGCCTCTGAAACTGCATGACCAGTACCCAACTGATTACGTTGGTAACAAAATTTTATATCTTGGTATTTTGATAATAATAATGTTTTATAATCATTAAGTTTTTTTGAAATCACTACAGTAGTGCTTTTTGCATTTAATTTTTGACTAAGATCAAGGACATGACGTATCATAGGATAGTTTCCAACTTCGTGAAAAACCTTGGGTATTTCAGAGTTCATTCTTGTACCTTGGCCTGCAGCTAAAATAATAATGGAAAGAATCATTGTACTTTTAGAAATAGTTATAGTTATTATAAATATTTTTTAAAAAAGGTTTAGAAAATAATGAATAAAAATTTTAAATGTGTAATTTTTGACCTTGACGGGACATTGATTAACAGCGGACCAGATCTTCTAAATTCACTAAATTATGTTCTTAATCAGAATAATCTAGAAAAAATTGATAAAAATGTGATTGGTAATTTGGTTGGAGGAGGAGCAGAGGCTATGATAAAAAAAGGATATGCTTATTTAAATGCCTATCTTGATGAAAAAAAAATACCTCTTTTAATTAATCTTTTCATTAATCACTATTACCAAAATTGCACAAAAGAAACAAAATTGTATGATGGAGTTTTGGATACTCTAAAATTTTTAAAAGATAAAACTTTTATTTGTTTATGTACTAATAAAAAACAGTTTTTAGCAGAAAAAATTATTGAAGAGTTAGAAATAAAAGATTTTTTTAATTACATTTTAGGTTCTGATGACAAAACCTCATTAAAACCAGAAATAGAAATGCCAAAAAAATGTCTTGATAAGTTTCAAGTGTCTCCCGAACAAACAGTATTTATTGGAGATAGTGAAAATGATATTATACCTGCCAAAAAACTTGGTATGTTTTCTGTCCATGTAACATATGGTTATGGAAAACTTAAAGAACAAATTAATGCTGACTTGGTAATTAAAAAATTAGAAGAGCTAAAAAAAAAGTTTTAATTTATATTTTTATTCTTTCAGTAAAAAACTTGTTAATCTCATTCATTCCTTCATAAATTGTTATTATTGCAATTACCAAAGCAAAAAAAGCGATTATATATAAAAATTTATAAAATTTAGGATCCACAATCTTATTATATAAAAAAAATTTGATTTTTAATATTCATAATATAAGACAACTTAATTATGTAGATAAATTTAATTGATATTTTGATTTTTTTTATAAATTTTTTGAATCAATAAAAGAAGTGAAAATGAGTAAGAAATATTATTAATAAGCACCACTGTATTATTTTCCTTCGTCTTGATGTTCAAGTTATCTTATTCAAGAAGATAATGATTGAATCTCAACAAAAAAGTAACTTATTAAATATAGACGCTATAATACCAAAAAAATAAAATCAAATTATTCAATAAATGCACACAAATGCTAGGTAAAAAACTATAAAAATAAATTAAAATTGATAGAAAAAAGCTTTACAATGTATGATGAAATCTAAACACCTTAATTCAGTACTTTAAAGTTTTTTTCTTTTTTCATATATTATGACTAATGGAAAGAAATATTTTAAAAGAATCCTGTTATTCTATAAATAAAGCGGTACAAATTTTAAATAACAATGGAATAGTAGCACTTAAAGCTGAAACAGTTTATGGAATTGCCTGTAACGCAAATAGTATTTTTTCAATAGAAAGTGTTTATAATTTAAAAAAAAGACCATTCTTCAATCCTTTAATAATTCATGTAAGTACGTTGGAAATGGCATGCAAAATTGCAGTTTTTAACAATCTTTCAAAAAAAATAGCAAAACATTTTTGGCCTGGTCCATTAACACTTATTCTACCTAGAAAAAAAAATAAACTTGTTGAGGACTTTGCTGTTTCAGGTTTAGAAACAATCGCACTAAGAATTCCAAACTCAACAGTATTTCAAAAAATTTTAAAAAAATTTAAAAAGCCGATAGCAGCTCCAAGTGCTAACCCAAGTGGATACATTTCTTCAACTAAAGCTAAGCATGTTTTTGACTCATTTGGAAAAAAAATTGAGCTAATAATTGATTCAGGCAAATCTCATTTTGGTCTCGAGTCTACAATACTAGATTTATCAAAAAAAAAAATATTAATAGCAAGACAAGGAATAATTACACCTGAAGTAATTAAAAAAATAACAGGTATAAATATTGAGATCTCCGATAATTTAAAAAAAAAGCAAAAACCTATTTCTCCAGGTCAAATCAAAAGACATTATGCACCAAACACGCCTTTAATAATGAACGTTAAAAAACCAAAAAAAGGAGATGCACTCTTATTTTTTGGAAATTATCATAATTATACATTCAACCCATCTTTAAATTTATCAAAAAAGGGTGACTTATATGAAGCTGCTCAAAACCTTTTTGACTATCTTCGTAAACTAGATAAGCTGAAGATGAAAAGAATTGCTGTCACACCTATTCCACAAAAAGGAATAGGTAAAACAATTAATGAAAGATTAAGAAGAGCATCAGTTAATGGATAAAAAAAATCTTAAAAAGATATTTCAATTTCTAGACAATTCTGAATATTCGCTTGAAAGAGATATTATCGATAAACATTGCACAGACTGGAGGGGAGACTTTATTGGTACAAGTGACATAATACTATTTCCAAAATCTATTAGCTCAATATCAAAGATCATTAAAGTTTGTGAAAAGAATCATATCCCTATAATTCCTCAAGGAGGTAACACAGGTCTTGTAGGAGGATCAGTTCCTAGAAAAGATAAAGGAGAGATAGTCCTTAATTTAAAAAAATGAATAATATTAGAAATATTAACCTTACTGACAACTCAGTTGAAATAGAAAGTGGTTGTATTCTAGAGGATTTAAAAAAAAAGTTAGAGGAACACAATATGGAGTTTCCTTTAAATATGGGGTCAAAAGGAAGCTGTCAAGTCGGAGGCAATATTGCAACTAATGCTGGTGGAGTTAATTACATTAAATATGGCTCAATAAGACAAAATATTCTTGGTTTAGAGGTAATAACTAAAAACGGAGAAATTATTTCTAATTTGAGCTCTATAAAAAAAAATAATACAGGTTTAGATTTAAAACAAATCTTTATTGGTTCAGAGGGAACACTGGGAATAATTACAGCTGCTACATTTAGAATTTATAAAAAACCGCAAGAAAGATTTATTTTATGGCTTGGTTCTAACTTAGTAAGTGACATATTAAAAACTTACTCATCTTTTACAAAAGTTTTTTGTGATCAAATTTCTAGTTTTGAATTAATGAATAAAAAATCTCTTCTTATATTAAAAAAAATAGGTTTCGAATTTGATATTAAAAAAGAATATTATTGTTTAATAGAACTATCAAATTTTCAAGATATTAACAATTTTCAAGATTATATAATGGATAAAATTGTAAATCTTAATTTGAACTTAGATGATGTCATTCTAACAAAAAATGAACAAGAGAATCTAAAATTTTGGAATATCAGAGAATCGATTCCATTAGCAGAAAAAAAAGAAAGGTTTGTAATAAAGCATGATGTTTCTATTCCACTAGAAAAAATGAATCAATTTATAAATGAAACAGACCAAAAATTAAAAAAAAATTTATCGGTTGAAATCATAAACTTTGGACATATCGGTGACAATAATTTGCATTACAATGTTTCTGTTTTAAAAAACACTGAACCAAATGAAAAGAAGGAAATGTTAAAAAAAGTAAATGACATCGTTTATTCTAATACAACGAAATTTGGGGGGTCTATTAGTGCCGAACATGGTATTGGTCAACTAAGAAAAGATGATTTAAAAAAATACAAAAGTAAGTTTGAGCTTGAACAAATGAAGTCTATAAAAAAAATATTTGATCCTTTTGATATATTTAATCCGGGTAAGATTTTTTAATCTAAAAACTTTTTGTAAATTTTATTGGCTTCAAAACAAATTTGACTTTTAAAAAAGGGAAATCTCACTAAACCCAAAATATAGAATAAAAACCATCTTGAAAAAATCGATGAATTTGACATCCTTCTGGCAAATCTCCACGATCTTGCTGTTAACCTTCTTGTGGCAAATAATTTTATATTCAAAGATAAGTCTTTATTTTCCTTTAAAAACAGTTCAAGAGCCTTTGAGACTCTATAAATTTGATTATTTTTTTTTTCTGAAATTTGTCCAGGAGCATTTAAGGGTAAGATAGCAATAGGATAATTAAGTTTAATAAAATTTCCTAATCTTGAAAGTCTTAGAGTTAACGAATATTCTTGGCTATGAATAACTCTTTCGTCACAACCCCCTGTCATTTGACATAACTTTCTCCTCACTAAAAATTGAGAAGGATTAAACATAGAATTTCTCATAGCAAGTAAAATGGGGTTTTTAATTATTAAAGTTTTATTAAAATCAAAATCTTCTTCTAGATCTACTGATTTAATATTTTTAACCTTTCTTTGAAGTCCATATGCTAAAACCGAATCTTTATTATTTTCTAAAAGGTTTAAAAGGCAGAAAGTAGCCTTACTCAAAATCACATCATCAGCATCAAGAAACTTTATATATTTCATCTTTGCTATATTAATTCCCACATTTGTCGCGTTGGCTGAGCCTCTATTTTTTTGACTAATTATTTTACAATTTTTTAGTTTTCTTGTTTCTTTTTTCAAAATTTTAAGAGAATCGTCAGTTGAACCATCATCAATAAAAATATATTCCTTATCAAAATCTCCTTTTTGAGAAGAAATAGAGTTTACAACGTGTTTTAGATACAAAGATTTATTAAAAACTGGAATTACAAAACTAACAGAAGACATTTATTCTTTAAAGTTTATCAAAACTTTTTCCAAACTCATATTTCCAAATGCTGAGGCCTTTGTGTGTTCTTGCCTTTGTTGTTTAACTAGACCTACTCCTGGGCAAATCCACTCTTTTATGAAAATATCAACTTTTATTGGTCCAGATCGGGTGTCAGCAATAAACTCTGAATCTCCCTCACCTTCTATATAAATACAATTTTTAAAATTACCTGCTTTAACAGTTACAGATACGTTTCTTTTTTTTATTGAATAAAAGATATTAAAGATTGCAGAGGGTACAAAATCTCTCAACGGTGGCTGATAACCTTTTGTTATGTGAAGCTGACTTTTTGTTTTCCAATTATTAATTTTAAAACCAAGTGATGGATAAATTATTTTTTTTACTGGCTCATCATACCCAGACTTTGATACAACTTTTGCCGCTGTTCTTATTAAATTATCTTCAAATTTATCTTTAAAAAAAGACAACATATTACCGTTAGAGAATATTTTAGAAAAAATAATCCCCTTTCCCATAATGTTTGAGGCAATATTTGTAACGGTTAACCTTTTAGTTTCTGTTGAACCAGTATAATCAGAATTAATTTTAATTTCATAATTCCAAATTAGTCCTTGTTGATGAGGAAAAAAATTTTTTTCATTTTTACATCCAACTAATATGAATACAAAAGTGTAACTAATCATAAAAAACAAAGTCTTTTTCATAAAAATATGGTGCCCAGGGGAGGAATTGAACCACCGACACAGCGATTTTCAGTCGCTTGCTCTACCAACTGAGCTACCTGGGCAATTGATAAATAAATTAAGTTTTTACAACAGAGGGAAAAAAAATTCAATTTTTAAATCCTATATTAATCAAGATTTTATACAAGTTGTTTAAACAAAGTCCAACAACATTTGAATAAGACCCCCTGATTTTTCTAACAAATTTTCCCCCAATTCCTTGAATAGCATAACCTCCAGCTTTACCTATACCTTCTTTTAGTAACACTGAGTTATTAAGCTCTTTGTTAGATATTAAGTCAAAATATACCTCTGATTTAACTAATCTTTTGTGAATATAACCATTATTATCAATTACACAAATACCTCCAAATACTAAGTGTCTTTTACCTGACAATTGTGAAAGATGACTTTTTACATCATCTTTCGATAGACACTTACTGAAAACTTTTCCACATCTAAAAACCTCAGTATCGGCTGAAATAATAATTTCATCAGTAACCTTGGGGTAATTTTTTATTGAATTTGCTTTTAAATATGAAAGCTCTACAACTCTTTTTGTGATGGGGAGTCTTACTTTATAACTATCTTCGTCAAAAATTGGTGAGACAATTTTAAAATTATTTATTCCCAATTGTCTCAACAAAACTTGCCTTTGCTTTGATGATGAGGCTAAAATAATTTTATTTCTTTTATACAAATTTATTTATGTCTAAATGTTATTCTTCCCTTAGTAAGGTCATACGGTGTCATTTCTACCGTAACTCTGTCGCCTGCTAGAACTCTAATTCGAAACTTTCTCATCTTGCCAGCGGTGTGAGCAATGATTTCATGATTATTATCTAATAAAACTCTAAACATGGCATTCGGTAAAAGCTCCTTAACCGTACCATTAAATTCCATTAATTCTTCTTTAGCCATATTTAATAATATCTAATTCTTAATCCTGCATTCTATTGATAAAGCATGAGCTTGTAAACCCTCTTGATTGGCCAGTACAATAGCGTCTTTTCCAATTTTTTTTAAATTTTGACTATTACAACTTACGATTGAAGTTCTTTTAAAAAAATCTAAGACATTTAGTCCAGAAGAGAATTTTGCAGTTCTATCTGTTGGTAAAACATGGTTGGGACCAGCAACATAATCACCTATTGCTTCAGGGGTATTCTTTCCAAGAAAAATTGCACCAGCATTTTTAATTTGATTTAAATATTTTCTAGAATTATCAATAGCTAATTCTAGGTGTTCTGGTGCAATTTGATTGGCAAGTGGAATTGCACTTTGAATTGTCTCACTAATAATAACCACACCATAATTATTCCAACTACTACCTGCAATATCTTTTCTATCAATCGTTTTCAAAAGAATTTTAACATTATCTATAACTTTTTTAGCAAAATTCTCGTTATCTGTAATCAATATTGATTGAGCTAACTTATCGTGTTCGGCTTGGGATAAGAGATCAATTGCAATGTGTTCTGGGTTATTTTTTTTATCAGCAATTATTAATATCTCTGAAGGACCAGCAATCATATCAATTCCAACTACTCCAAATAATTTTTTTTTTGCAGTAGCAACATAAGCATTTCCTGGGCCAACTATTTTATCAACTTTTTTAATTTTTTTTGTTCCTACAGCAAGTGCAGCTACTGCTTGTGCGCCTCCAATTTTATAAATTTCTTTTATACCAAGCAAATTAGCGCAAGCTAAAATTACTGGGTTTAAAACTCCATTGATTGCTGGAACAGTGATCACAATTCTTTTTACCCCAGCCACTATTGCAGGAACTGCGTTCATTATTAAAGAAGAAGGATATGCAGCTGTGCCACCTGGAACATACAAGCCTACTGATTCAATAGGATTCCACACCCCTCCAAGTAAAACCCCATGTTTGTCTCTAAAAAAGTCATTTTTAGGAATTTGTCTTTTATGATAGTCTTTAATTCTTTTTATAGCGGATTTCAAAGATCTTAAAACTTTAGGATTTATCATTTGTTTAGATTGTTCTATTTCTTTTTTCTGAACTAGAAGTTGATTCACATTTGATACTTTGAAATTATCATATTTTTTAGTAAACTCTAACAGTGCAGAATCTGAGTCATCTTTTATTTTTCTAATTATATTCTCTACTACTTGATCAACTGAGGAATCAATGTTTTCTCTCTTAATTAGTATTTTTTTAAAATGTTCAGAAAAGTTTTTCTTATTTTCGTACAAAATTTTTACCATTTAAAACCTTTTAAATTTTTCAAGTATTTTTGTTATATCATCATTCATAAGTTTATAAGCAATTTTATTAACAATAATTTTGGATGTTATTTGCATCACTAAATTAGATTCTTCTAAATTATTTTCGCTTAATGTTTTGCCAGTAGAAACTAAATCAACAATTGTCGAGCATATTTTTAACTTTGGCGCCAACTCAACAGCTCCGTTTAACTTAATACATTCCGCTCTAACACCTTTTTTTGCAAAATAATTTGTTGTAATATTTTTATACTTTGTGGCAACAATAATGTGTCCCTCTTTATCTTGTGATTTCTTATTTTCTTTTTTTTTGGCAACTGATAATCTACACTTACCAATTTTAAGATCATAAAAGTTATATATTTCCTCATAATTAAATTCGTTTATTACATCATCGCCAGCCACACCAATCTGAGCAGCTCCAAATGCCACAAATGTTGCAACATCAAAGGACCTAACTTTAATTATTGATAATTTTTTTTGATTAGTTGTAAATAAAAGTTTCCTAGAATTAGGGTTATAAAACTCTTTCTCTGGAATGATTTCTGCCTTTTTAAGTAAAGGCATTAGTTCCTTTAAAATTCTACCTTTAGGAAGTGCAATAATAATTTTATTCATTCAGAAAATCTCCTTATTTTCACGCCGCAATTCCTTAATTTTTCCTCTAAGTTTTCATAGCCTCTATCAAGATGATATACCCTATTTACTATTGTTTTGCCAGAAGCCATTAGACCAGCAATAATTAATGAAGATGAAGCTCTTAAGTCAGTTGCCATAACTTCTGCACCATAAATTTCTTTTACTCCATTAATAATTATTTTCGATCCGTTTTGTTTTAAATTAGCACCCATTCTTCTTAACTCACTTACATGCATAAATCTATTTTCAAAAATATTTTCTTTTATTACTGACTTTCCTTGAGATTTAGTTAGTGATGCTATTAGTTGAGCCTGTAAATCTGTAGGAAATCCTGGGAATTCCTTAGTAGAAAAAATTACATTTTTAAGAAATTTTTTAGTTTTTTTTATTTCTAATTTATTTCCATTGTCTTTTTTACAAATGGATAAAACATTTAAAGGATTTAAAATCTTTTTTAAATGATTACCAATCAAATCATTAACATTTTCTAATATAAGGTTTCCAGAGCATCCCATTACACACAAAGCGAACGTACCTGCCTCAATTCTATCCGGCATTACTGAAAATTCACATCCTCTTAATTTTTTTTTTCCTTTAATTTTAATTATACTTGTTCCATGTCCTTTAATTTCTGCACCTGCACTAATTAGAAAATTTGACAAGTCTGAAATTTCAGGTTCGCAAGCTGCATTTTTAATAATTGTTTCACCTTCAGCGAGTGTAGCTGCCATTATAATGTTTTCCGTGGCTCCAACGGAAATTTTTTTTAAAGTAATTTCACATCCTTTTAACCTACCTTTCACATTTCCTTTTATATAACCATCCTCAACAACAAATTCAGCACCCATTTTTTCTAAAGCACTAATATGAAAATCAACTGGTCTTGTACCAATTGCACATCCACCTGGTAAAGAGACCTCTGCATATCCATACTTAGTTAATAGTGGTCCCAAAATTAGGAAAGATGCTCTCATTTTTCTTACAAGTTCATATGAAATTTTAAGGTTAATTGGTTGATTAGATTTAATTTTACAAATGGAATTTTCAAAATTCACCTTAGAACCTAATGATTTCAAAATTTTTGTCATAAATACTACATCTGAGAGATTAGGTATATTTGATATAACTATTCCTTCATCAATTAATAAAGTGGATGCTAAAATTGGTAAAGAAGAATTTTTTGAGCCACTGATTTGGATATTTCCTTTCAGACTATTGATACCTTCGACTTCTATTTTATCCATACTAAAGTTTTGGGAGTGTTACGTCTTTTTGATACATATACTTTCCTTTTCTATCAGCATAAGAAAGTTTACAATTTTCTGTACCCTGTAAAAATAAAAACTGAGCTGCTCCTTCATTAGCGTAAATTTTAGCTGGAAGAGGAGTAGTATTTGAAAACTCTAATGTAACGTGTCCTTCCCATTCTGGCTCGAGAGGTGTGACATTTACAATTATACCACATCTTGCGTATGTTGATTTACCTACACAAATAACAAGTGTTTCCCTTGGAATTTTAAAGTGCTCCACAGTTTTTGCTAAAGCAAAACTATTGGGAGGAATTATACAATAATCAACATCTCTGTCTACAAAACTAGATTCAGAAAAATCTTTTGGATCAACAGTAGCTGAATTCACGTTTGTAAAAATTTTAAAACTTCTTGATACTCTGGCATCATATCCATATGAGGATAATCCATAGGATAGAACATTTTTCTTAACAAGATTCTCAACGAAAGGATCTATCATCTTTTTTTCAATAGCCATTTTTTTTATCCATGAATCAGGCATTATTCCCATTTTTACTTTCCTTTCTTTTTTTAATGTTTTTTTTTAATGCTTCTGACAAGCGTTGTTCTCTTGCATTTTTTTTTTTTATCATTTTTTTAACAAATTATACTTTGTAGACTTACCTTTACTTAGAGAAACAGGATACTTTTTTTCATTTTTTTTTATTTTTCTTAAACAACACTTTTCGATATCAATTTTTGCCAAGTCTGAAAATCTTAATAAATATAACATTATATCTGCAACTTCATCGGAAATTTTTTCTTTCATTTTTTGTTTTTTTAAATCTAGCTTAATTTCATCTTCTTTTTTCCACTGAAAAATTTCTAGTAACTCTGAAGATTCGATGTTAATAGAAATAGCAAGATTCTTAAGATTATGAAATTGCTCCCAGTCTCTCTTATGTGCGAATTCGCTGAGAATTTTTTGTAATCTCTTTTCATTCATAGGGTAACGATTATTTTTTAATTTAAAATCTTACCCTATGATTAGCATATTAAATTTTTTTTTTAATAAATATTTTAATTAAAAAATTTCAATAATTTTCATTCTTTCTTTTTCTTGTATAATTGTTATAAATTATCTATGAATGAAATAATTTGGGGTAGATACTCTTTATTAGTTTACACAGCAATAGTTTCGCTTTTTTCTTTAGTTTTATCTTTACATATAAAGGGGTTCTTGATTGTTTTTATACCAAGTTTTTTTCTTTTTTTAATCTCTTTAAAAGATTTTCTTCAAAAAAAAAGATCTATTCTTTCTAATTTTCCTCTTTTAGGAAGATTTAGATTTTTTCTTGAAAGCATAAGACCTGAATTAAGACAATATTACTGGGAATCTGATGATGATGAAGTACCTTATTCAAGAAATCAAAGATCGATGGTTTATGAAAGATCTAAAAATGAAGGCGGAGTAAGACCATTTGGCTCATTAGAAAAATTTTATGAAAATGATTTTGTCTGGCTAAATCATTCAATAAGCCCTTCTCATATAAAAGATAATGATTTTCGTGTAAAAGTCGGCGCGGGAAAAAACCAATATCAGATGTCAGTACTAAATATTTCTGGGACATCATTTGGGGCAATTTCACCACCAGCTATTACATCATTAAATCAGGCAGCTAAAATGGGTGGGTTCGCACATAACACTGGTGAAGGTTCGTTATCAACGTATCATGAAAAAGGAGGAGGTGATTCAATATGGCAAATTTCGACTGGATATTTTGGTTGTAGGGATAAAAATGGAAACTTTTGTACGAAAGCTTTTTCAGAGAAAGCTAAAAAAAAACAAGTAAAGATGATTGAAATTAAATTAAGTCAGGGAGCAAAACCAGGCCACGGAGGAATGCTTCTAGCTCCAAAAGTTACCGAAGAAATTGCGCAAACTCGTGGTATAGATGTTGGAAAAGATTGTATTTCACCTGCTAAACACAAAGAATTTTCATCTCCATTACAATTATTAAAATTTGTAGAGAAATTAAGAAAATTATCAGGTGGTAAGCCAGTGGGAATAAAACTGTGTGTAGGTCACCCCTGGGAACTAATTTCTATAGTTAAAACCATGGTTAATGAAAAAAAATACATTGATTTTATCACTGTTGACGGTGCAGAAGGAGGTACGGGCGCAGCTCCTGCCGAATTTACAGATCATCTCGGATGTCCTTTAAAAGATGCTTTAGTTTTTGTTGATAATGCTCTTACCGGAGCAAATTTAAGGGATAAAGTAAGAATAGGTGCATCAGGTAAAGTAGTCTCAGCTTTTGATATTGCTCATATGTGCGCCCTAGGCGCTGATTGGGTTAATATGGCAAGACCTTTTATGTTCTCTATTGGTTGTATTCAATGTAGGTCTTGTCACACAGGAGAATGTCCTACTGGAATTGCAACAATGGATCCCATGAGATATAGAGCAATTGATATTGATGATCGATCTAACAGAGCATTTAACTTTCACAAAAATACATTATTTGTCTTAAAAGAGCTTTTAGAATCAGTCGGAGTAAACCATCCTACAGAACTTAATAGACGGCATATTGTTAGAAGACTTTCAGAAAGTGAAATCAGATTAGCAGATCAAATTTATCCTAGGGCCGAAAAGGGAGAACTTCTCAAAAAAGGAAAAAAAACAATTGCAGATCCAAGAATTGATGTTTACTGGAATAAAGTTAATTCCAACAGTTTTAATTACATACCAGGTTCCATTTAATTGATACAAGATATAAAAGGCACCAAAACCAAAAATAAATATTATTTGATTGCTTCAACAAATTTTGAAAAAAAAGATTTTAGATTAGCCAAATCAAATCTTTTAAAATATTTAAATAAAAATGAAGACTATCAAGCCCTAAATTTACTTGGAATCTGTCACCTAAATCTAAAAGAATTTTTAAATGCAGCAAATGTTTTTAAAAAACTGATTTCTAATAAAGTAATTTCCGAATCAATCTTTAACAACTATGGAATTGCTTTGAAAAATTTAAAAGAATTTAACACTGCAAAATATTATTTTAAACAATCAATTGAATTAAATAACAAAAACATACTGGCTTATTTTAATTTAGGAAATTTAAATCTGGAGATTGGTAAAGAAAGAGAAGCAGAGATTCTTTTTTCAAAATGTATAAATTTACAAAAAAATTATTTTCCAGCAATTATTAATCTATCTCGGTTACACTTGAAAAATTATAATTTGGATAAGTGTTTAAAACTTCTTATAAGTTCTTTAAAGATATTTCCAAACAACAACATAATTATAGAAAATTTAGCGAAAATTTATTTAATTAGAAGAAAGTTTAATTTAGCAGAAAAATACTTAATTAAGCTTATTCAACTACCAAAAGAAAATATTAAAAAAATAATTCCTCTTGCATTAGGCTATTCTTATGAAGGAAATGAAAAAAAATATAAAAAAATTTGTAAACTTTATATTAAAAAATTATCTAAAAATTCTTCAATATTTTCATTTAACCGCCAAAAAAAAAAATCACCTACTATATCTTTCCTTTCACCAGATATAAGAAATCATCCTGTTGGTTTTTTTATTAAAGATATGTTACCTGAGTTATCTAAACATTTTAAAGTCATAGTTTTTAATACAAGCGAATTTGAGGATGAAATTTCTTTATATACTAAAAAATTTTGTAAGTGGATAAATTTAAAAAGTAAAAATAATTTCGAAATCGCAGACATTGTTTATAAAAAAAATGTAGATGTATTAATTGATTCATCTGGATTAACAAGAAATAATAACTTAGAAGTCTTTAAATTAAAACCTAGCAAAAATCAAGTTTCCTGGGCCGGATGGCTTGCCTCCACTAATTTAAAAGAGATGGATTACATAATAAGTGATAATTTTTGTACAAGGAAAAAAGATGAAAAATTTTTCACAGAAAAAATATTAAGAATGAAAAATATTTGGTGTACGTATTCTTTATCAGTTCTAGAAACTCTTAATTTAAAAAAAAAAAATAACTCTGAACCTTTTATAATATATGGATGTTTTCAAAGACCAGAAAAAATTAGTAAAACAGTGTTAAAAACATGGGTTAATATAATGATAAGAGTTAAAAAAAGTAAAATTTTTTTTATCAATCAATCCTTCAACCAATATGAAAAAAAAAAATTAATTACTCACTTTTATAACAACGGTGTTTCAACTAAAAGGTTACTTTTTATACAACCAAAAAATCGAAGGGAATATTTAAACTCTTATAATTTAGTTGATATAAACCTTGATACCTTCCCATACAACGGAGGTACTACACTTTTTGAATCGTCTTATATGGGAGTTCCAACATTAACTAAAGAGAATAACTCATTTTTATTTCGATGTGGTGAGAGTATAAATAATAATCTTAATATGCAGAATTGGATTGCAGAAAATACTGATGATTATGTAAACAAAGCTGAGAAATTTTCAAACAAAAAGCTTATAAATGAATTAAAAAAAAAATTAATAACGGATTCCGAAAAATCTGTGCTTTTTAATTCAAAAGTTTTTGCTAATGAATTTGTAAAAATTATTATGAATATTCTTTAAAATAATTTATTTTAAATTATTCTTTATTTTAGTATTCTGGCCCTCTTAGTTTAATAGTAAAACAGGGTCTTGGTAAGACTCAGCCACTGGAGCGTAACCAGTAGAGGGCACCACTTTATGAAACAAGATTTACAAAAATACATATTTTACAGTTTTCTAAGCGGAATAGTCTTAGGAATTTTATTAAATAATTTATCAAATTTTTTTCCAGAGTTAATAAAGCTAATTTTAAATATACTTCAATTTGGTGGCGATGTTTTCTTAAAAATTATCAAAATGCTGGTTGTACCTATTGTTTTCTTTTCATTATTAATTGGTGTTGCTAATCTAAAAAATATATCAACACTAGGGAGAATTGGAGCTAAAACACTATCTCTTTATGTATTCACTACCATGCTAGCTATTTCATTGTCTCTAATCATTGGATATATTTTAAGTCCAGGTGAAGGAGTTAATATAAGTGCTGAAAGTACCCAATTAAACATCAACAAAGCTCCTTCTTTTTTTACTGTATTACTTGATATTATTCCTGAAAATCCTTTTAAATCTCTGAGTGAAGGTAATATGCTACAAGTAATTTTTTTCTCACTTATCTTGGGTGGATGTTTGTCAAATTTAAAAGATAATAAAAATTTACTTAATTTTTTTAATGGTATGAATGAGCTCGTTTTAAAAATGCTTTCATCACTAATGACAATCGCACCAATAGGTATTTTTTGTTTGATCTCTAAAACATTCGCAACTCAAGGCTTATCATCTATTTTGGAATTATTAAAATATTTTCTTGGAGTAGTACTAATAATCTTTATCCACTTCTTTATCGTTTACATTCCCCTAGTAAAACTTTTTGCAAGAGTTAGTATTAAAAATTTTTTAAGTGGAATAAAACAAATCGTTCTGTTCGCTTTTTCAACCTCAAGTAGTAGCGCAACAATTCCAATTACGCTACAAAATTTAAATAAGAATTTTAATGTAAAATCAAAGATATCATCTTTTACAGTTCCACTGGGTGCTACAATTAATATGGATGGCACAGCCATAATGCAAGG
>MDTB01018895.1_pt1 | contig 15653 bp, 12 predicted proteins | sample 811161 | NCBI WGS metagenome assembly MDTB01 (sample SAMN05326650, study PRJNA326480) | marine metagenome | isolation source: seawater | place: Mediterranean Sea | collected 2009 | reverse complement strand
GATCAGTCCTGTTGCTAACTGCGCCGAAACAATCACCGGGTGTTTGCCTGTAGGTGCACTCTGCGGCGATAGGCGCTCCAGGGTTCGCTCGGCAGCTTGGCGTCCAACGACCGCTGGACTCTCAAGGTCCTTGGACTGACGAGCAACGGTGTACCAATAGTCACGCTGCATGCCGTTTTCGTCTTCACCAATCAACACACAGCTAAGACTGTGTCGAGTGCCACGATAAGCGCCAATAAAACCGTGGCTATTGCCATAAAGCCGCATCGCTTGCTGAGAGCTAATCTGGGCCCCGTCTGAGTTGGTCAACCTGGCGTCAACTGCAAGACCCGCTGCCTCACACTCGATCGCAAGTTCAGCAGCATGCTCGGGTTCAACATCCCACGGGTGGTAGGTATCTAGGTCCATGGCATTGCTAGGCATTAAACTCGCATCTGCCAGTCCGTTGCACGGGTCCTCTTCTGTGTTGCGGGCAATATTCTTTGCTGCGGTGACCGTATCGTGAATCGCACTTGCGCTGCTGTCAGTGGTACTTGCCGTGCCTTTGCGCTTGCCAAAGTACAGCGTAATGCCAAAGCCACGATCTTGATTGAACTCAAGGTTCTCCAGCTCGCCCTTCCTAACTCGAACTCCCAACCCTTGATCCACGCTTACCGATACCTCGGTCTCATCCGCACCCTGACGTTTTGCTTCGGTGAGAATATTTTCAACCAGTTCGGTTAATTCCTGCTCTTGGTCTGTAAACTGCAACGCTTCTTCCCTTTAGTTCAAGTCTAATTCCAACACTTTTATACAAGTTCAACCAGATGACCGAACCTACTTCAAAATCTGCTCTCAAACGCGAGGCCACGCGGCTGCAGCAACTTGGTCTCGCGCTGACCAAACTCAAACCCGACGTACGGGCCAATTTTGATCTGCCGGACAAACTGCGCGAGGCCATCGACGTGCATGCGCGTATTTCCAGTCGCGAGGGCAGCCGACGCCAAATGCAATTTATCGGGCGCTTAATGCGCAAACTTGATACCGAACAGATCGAACAACAGTTAGCCGACCTAAAGGGCGAGTCCGCAGCAGCTCGAAGTGCTTTCCATCAACTCGAAACCTGGCGCGACCGTCTTATTCATGATCCCGCGCTCGCGGCAGATTTTATCTCACTGTATCCCCATGCAGACCGGCAACAATTACGCCACCTCACAAGCAAAGCGCAAAAATCGCTGGCTAGCTCAACCGATAATCTATCCGACCTCCACAAACGCAACGCTCGGGCGCTCTTCCGCTTTCTCCGCGAAACGGCCGAGCAGTCTTAGTCCTTAGCCCTGCAGCCGCTGCGGCTAAGTCTGGGTACCACCGACGATAATCTCATCTACTTTAAGCGTCGGCTGACCTACACCGACGGGCACGCCTTGGCCATCCTTTCCGCAGACGCCCACACCACCGTCAAGTTGTAGGTCATTGCCTACCATGGAAATTTTTCCCATCACTTCGGGACCGCTGCCAATCAGCGTGGCACCACGAATCGGCGCTGTTACTTTGCCGTTTTCGATCAAGTAAGCCTCGGTCGCGGAAAAAACAAAACGCCCAGACGTTATGTCCACCGATCCGCCACCAAAGTTAACCGCGTAAATGCCTTTATCAACCGACCGTATAATGTCTTCCGGCGCGTCCTGCCCGGGCAACATATAAGTATTGGTCATGCGCGGCATGGGCACGTGCGCAAACGATTGCCTGCGCCCATTTCCTGTGGGTGCCACGTTCATGAGACGCGCGTTCAGCTTGTCCTGCATGTACCCCTTTAAAATACCGTTTTCTATTAGCACCGTGCTTTGCGTTTGAGTCCCTTCATCGTCTACCGATAATGATCCTCTGCGGCCGCCCAGAGTACCGTCATCGACTACCGTACAAAGCGGCGACGCTACCTGTTCGCCCACTCTTCCAGAAAACGCCGAGCTGCCCTTGCGGTTAAAATCTCCCTCTAAGCCATGCCCCACAGCCTCATGCAGCAACACTCCAGGCCATCCAGGGCCGAGTACAACCGGCATCGCTCCTGCTGGCGCCTCTTGCGCATCTAGGTTGACCAATGCCATGCGCACAGCTTCCTTAGCCAAGTCATCGGCCCAATCGTCAGCGGCTAGCGTGTCTAAACCCCGTCGCCCGCCTCCACCAGCATTACCTCGTTCACGCCTGCTACCGTTCACTACGATTACTGATACGTCCAACCTTACTAGTGGCCGAATGTCTGCGGCCAACGTGCCGTCACTGGCCATCACGAACATAACCTCATGATTACCTGTAATGCGCACCGTTACCTCTTGCACTCGTGGATCCTGGGCACGAGCTACTTGGTCAAGCCGCTGCAACAAAGCAACTTTTTCCGTATTCGAAAGCGTAGCAATAGGATCAATCGAATCATAAAGAGGCACAGCCTTGCCAACGCGGAACCCCGGTAATTCTCGACGAGTGCCCTGTTGGGCAATAGATCGAGCAGCCTTGCTAGCCTCAAGCAATCCATCTAAGCGAATGTCTTCGCAGTAAGCAAAGCCTGTTTTTTCGCCAGACAATGTTCTTACGCCTACCCCCGCCTCAACGGAAAAGGATCCCTCTTTTACTATCCCATCTTCTAAAGCGAACGCTTCGCCGCGCGTGCTCTGGATAAAAATTTCCCCGTAATCAATTTGCCTTCCTAGCAGATCACATACGGCGTTTTCTATATCGCCGCGCTGGATATTGCGAGGCGCGAGCAGTTGTTGTTCTACGTCTTGGATCAGATCATTCATAGTTATTCGCTTTTTGGATATTTACTTCGCAGCACCGGTTTGCGTGGCAATCGCTTAGTGCTTACGACATGTTAGGGGGATTTATCCTCAATTGTCTCTTGGCGCTGTTCAGGAATCACAGACGCCTCAAGAATATTGTTATCCCAAATATTGATCAGTTTTACCTCTGGGGCAGTCAGCTTACCGGTAACTGAAAACTTTGCCGAGCTCATCGCTTGAATTGGCTGGCGCAGCACGCGCTCGCCAATCGCTACTCCTAGACCTGCAATCGGATTAGCTAGCGCAACATAGGCAGCATACCAGGGCAAACTCTCGCTCACCGGCAGAGTTACGATCATCTGGTTGTCGAGCTCGCCGTTGCGCAAATCTACAACCCCACCCAGTTCATAGGTAGAGGAGGTGCTCTTGATGACCAAATTCTTACTGAACGATAGTTCTTGATCAGAAATTTGAAATTCACCGAATAGCTTACTAAAGCTAATGCCATTACCAACCACATCGGAAAAATCTAGGCTGATCCGTTTAGCCAAGGTTGACACATTGAGCAAGCTAACCATGCGCAAGCCCCGCGGACCCACGTCGCGATCGAAAAATCGCCCGTTCGAAGCCGCAAAAGTAAATGAGCCCTGGCTTTGTTCAAAGCTGACATTGGCTGGTGAACCCTGCCAGCCCAGCCGCGCCTCCATTATAGCCTCTTCGGTACTCAGAGATGGATCAAAACCCCACAAGGGTAACGTTTGTTCCAGATCGTCTAAAACAATCTCCCCTTCAAACCCACTGCGATTATCCTGCAAGTCCCAGAACATTTTTGAGCCTTGGATATGCACTCCATTGACGTCGACTTTGTGCAGTTGAAAGTCAACGACTCGACCCCGCGGGAACATCGAGAAATCCCAAGAGCCAAAAGGTTCATCTGCCAGAATAAGTTCTCTAACTTTTACATCGGCTCGAATCAGCGAACGACCCACGTCTAGCCCGATAGGGTCCAGGGCTGTGTTTGACGCCGCGCTTGGAGTGCGGAGCTCGGTAGCAGGGTCCGCGACCGCATCAGCGTCGCCTCCGGGCAAGTGCAAACGATCAAGATTGAACTGGAGCGGACTATCGCCCTGCCAATTCACCGAGCCAGCAAGCGCCTCACTGTCCATTTCAAAGCGAGTCCAGCCGTCGGCTCCGGAGCCAAGAACAACAACATCGTCAAAATCTAGATCGCCAACGATTAGTTTATCTGCGGTTAGACCAGTGATACTCCACTCTATCGGCAAGGAGAGGCCTATAGCATCTGATTCGCCAAACCAATCCGCAACATCTAGCGTATTTACATGCCCCCGAATAACCAGTTCTGAGCTTGAGTCATTAATCTCGGGCGGCAAACTGTTTATCCCGATACCACCTCTGACCAACGAGGAAACTGTATCGCCGGCGAAATGCATCCATCCCTCGGTGTTGCCATAGCGCATTGCGAAGTTTTGCAGGTCGGGAAACATTTGCAGCTGAAAGTTGCTGTCCAAGGATCGCTCCTGAGATTTACCAAGAAAACCTGGGAGCGATATCTCTAATCCTCGCAAATCGGTGCACACGTTTAAAACGGGCACAGATTGTTCTGTTTGCGGCAGCGAGAGCTTCGCGGAAAAGTCTGTGCGCCCTTGCAGCGCACCAAAGTCGTCTAGTCCGAGCACGCTGTAAATACCCTTCGCGTTTAGTGACCCGTCTAAATCAAACCAAAGCAACTGCTCCGAGCTCGTCGAGCTCATGGCTACCGGCTCGTCAAAGAGATAGCCTTTGGCTCTACCGTTTAAATGGTGAGGAAGCGAAAAGCGATGCTCACCGCTCAATCCTGCAAACGCCACCCTATAACCCGGCATGCTAAGCGATAAGTCACGATAGTTGATCGCCAGGTCGGCTCGCAATAACTCGTCAACATCAGCGGATGACTCTTGAGTACCAATAGGAATCGCTACCTGCGCCGCGATATCCAACATGCCCGACCCCGCCCAATCTAGATCAACAAACCTCAGGTTTTCATGCAGAGGCGACTGCCGAATCAAATCTAGCACCAAGCCAGCGTCAGCCTGGGTTGACGCCTCTATCGCCACGACGTTTTCGCGTGACAGGACGGTGACCGACGTCGCGCTCGCATCGATCCCTAGCACCGAGCCATCAAGCAGCTTGGCATAGCTCACAGGTCCGGCTACGTGAATGGTACCGTTTGCACCTTTGAGCTGTGGCCAGCCGGTCGCATACTGAACAAACGAGTCGCTAAACATGCCCGTTAGCTCTGTGCGACGAGCGGCCTCGGCGGTCGCAGGAATATGGATCTGCCCTTGGTACGCCAGCTGCAAATTGGTGAACTCACCAGTTTGAGGAGCATCTAAGAGCCACGCTTTCAACCCAGAACTTAAGTCGTACGGTATGTAACTCTTCGCCTGGACCGCGTTAGTTCTATCTGCACGCAAATAAACACTGGCTCGCTGCTCATAAACTTCGTCGGGGCGAGTGGTAGCAAAGTCCCCTTGCAACGAGGTTTCGCCGCGCTGCGCGATAATGTTCTGTCCACGTAGTGCTATGTAACCAGGCATAAAAAATAGGTGCAGTTGCCCAGCCAGGCGATCGAATAAGAAGTCCTCACGCAATATGGTCGGAAACTGCAGGCGCGCCTGCTCGCCCTGAACATTAAAGATAACCGACCGGTCGTTACCGACCACCGTGGCGCTGCCGCCGCGTAACTTTGGCACACCGCGAAAGGCATCTACGTCAAGATTAGCCACTCGCGCGCCATAGCCGAGAGAGAAATCAGACAATATAAACGCCTGAAGATCACTCAAGCTGCCGTCGGCATCTAGCTGCGATATCCACCGGCCAGCAATCGAGTCAGCCACCAAAATTTCATTTGCTAGAGAAGTAAGTCGCCCCAGATCTATACCTGGAATGTGTAAGCGAAGCCAAGCTGTATCGACAGCTGAAAAGAATGGGTGGGTAGGGGTCTCTCCAGCAACAATCTGCGCTAGCACGTCAGTCTGCAGCATCAAGCGAATAGGCCGCAGCTGCAGCGCTTCGCTAGCTGAAGAAATTTCTAGATTACTCAACAAGCCATTGATCACTTGCTGCTCTTGGCTTAGTCGCACATCTAGCCGCGCCGCAGGAACCCGAGCAGCTCCAGCCGTCAACGGTTCATAGTCGGCCAGCATTATCGCCAACTGCCCACCGCCTGCGCCGAATTCATCGTGGGTAGCCCAGTAACCATCGCTGACACTAATCGTCAATGGTCTGCCGCCACTTAAGAAGCTTGGTAACTCCAAATCACCAGCTAACGATAAGTAGATTTCTGGATAGCTGTGCGCCTGCCGACTTTGCCGCTGGGTAACCTGCACGGTCATTTGCGCAGGCGGCTGCGCGGAGGTTTTATCCGCAGCATCAAAACTCAAAGCTAACGCTAAAACACGACTAGCAGAAGCACCGCGTGCGCCTTCGATCTGAATCTGCAGCGTAGCTGGAGGGTTACCGGGGTCAGTAAATTTGAGCGCCAGCTCGCCTTGAGTGAAATGGCTCCCCAACAACAACATATTCAGATCAAAGGGCAACTCACGAAGAACGGTATTTTCCAGCTGCCAACCCGATGAGGTATTTAACAAACGCGCTTGCGCCTTCGACCACGTGAGTCGATGGGGCAGCCACGCGCCATTCATAAGACTGCGAAAGCCATCAATCTCCACTTCAAGATCGTCAATCTGCCCTGCCGCAAAGATAAATTGATCAATTCGCAGCACTGGGTTCAGGCCTTGCCAAGAGCCCTCTAATCCAACGATCTGCACGTTCCATGGAGAAAGCACAGTATTTATCTGCGGCGTTAGATTTGCAGCAAAGTGCATTACCAGGCGGCCGCCTAGCTGCATGGAGGCCAGACACATCAGCACACAAGTAACAAAAAATGTTAGCGGTAAAATCGCGTAGCGATATTTTTCCGTAATAGATGCGTCTGCGTGACTCATATCTTGATCGCTATTTGCATGCTGCTCATCACGCTAGAGTTTCGCGGCTTGCACAAAAAACACATCAAACTGTCCCGCACGAAACGTAGGCTCCACTTGGATGCGAACCGAAATTTCCAACTCAGCAGACAACAACTGCAACTGTTGCGCCTCTTCGTCCAACAACCGATCCACCACCGCTTCGTTTGCGGTCACGAGATATTCCCCTTTGGGTGGGTTTTGCTTGCTTTGGCTTAGCTTCTCGGCCACCAGAGCGCGAAAAACTTCCTGACAAGTTGACTCAGGGGTCTTAACTTTGCCTCGCCCGTCACAACACGAGCAAACCATACACATCGATTGCACTAAGCTTTGTCGAGTCCGCTTGCGACTCACCTGTACCAGACCCAGAGAGGAAAAACCCTCAACGTGGGTCTTTACCGGATCTTCATCTAACGCGGCGGTCAGCACCGCCAATACGCTTTCTCGATGGGCAGGCTGTTGCATATCGATGAAGTCGATGACGATGATGCCGCCAAGATTTCTTAACCTCAGCTCTCTTGGTATTGCCTGGGCAGCTTCACGATTGGTCTGAAACACCGTCTCCTCCATTTCTCGGGAACCGAGGAATCCTGCGGTATTTACGTCAATGCTCACCATGGCCTCGGTTTCTTCGATAACCAATGTGCCACCTGATTTGAGTCGCACCTGTGGCTGTAAGGCTCGTTCGATTTCTTCCTCAACGTTATTGCGTTGAAAAATCGGCTGCTCTGACTCATGCATCCGCAGCTTACTCAAAAAGTCAGGAGCAAACTGCTTTAAGTAAGCGGCCAGCTGATCATAAGTGTCGCGATTATCAGCAACTATTGAAGTAGTCTCGATACCAGCCAGATCTCGTACCAAGCGGTTTTGAATAGGTAACTCAAGGTAGATCTCGCATGGCGCTTTCACGCTTTGCAGCTTTTGGCTTAGATGCTGCCATAGCCCGAGCAAGTGGGTGAAGTCGTCTGCAAGCTGCGCCTCGCTGCCACCTTCACTCAGTGTGCGAGCTATCACCCCGACTCCGTGAGGGGCACATATACCGCTGAGCAAGTTGTGCAATCGCGCCCGCTCTTCCTTGTCTTCGATGCGATGCGAGATACCGATGTGATCATCCAAGGGCGTAAGCACAAGATATTTTGCTGCTAACGCCAAACGCATGGTGAGCCGCGCCCCCTTGGTGCTTAGAGGATCTCGGCCTACCTGCACAAGAATCTGTTGGCCATCGTGCAGTAGGTCGCGGATGTTAGGTTTATCCTGAGCGGCACCACCAGAGTTACTTGTCATCAATCCTGGCGTGACCACATCGCCGACATGTAAAAACCCAGGGCGCTCTAATCCAATGTCGACAAAAGCAGCCTGCATCCCAGGAATTATTCGTACTACTTTGCCGAGATAAATGTTCCCGGTGACGGTGTAACCCGATGCACGGGATATGTGCAGTTCTTGCAGCGCGCCTGCCACGACGAGAGCAACCCGTGTTTCGAATGAAGTTGAATTAATTAGGAGTTCTTCAGACATGCTCGCCCACCCCATGTGTCCAATCCAGAACCGACCAATAATGCCTCGGTCTGCGCAATGGGGAGACCAACAATCGCGCTATAGCTGCCCTCAATACGTTGGACAAAAATTCCGCCAAGCCCCTGGATAGCATAACCTCCAGCCTTACCCAAGGGCTCGCCACTATCCCAGTAGGCGTTTATTTCATCGTTGCTAATAGCCCTGAAGTGCACTTTGCTGATGACGCAAAGTGAACGACAGGACACGCCATCAAAAACGGCAACTCCGGTAAGCACTTCGTGCACACGACCTGAGAGTTGTTCCAGCATAGTTCGAGCGTGAAATTGATTCTCTGGCTTGCCGAGTAAATTTCCATCAATCGCCACAATAGTATCCGCACCGAGGCTCAAAGCCGGATCTGACCATCCCGCTCGAGCCTTTTGTTCGGCCAATCTAATGACGTAAGGTTCAGGTGCCTCGTTGGGGTAAGGGCTTTCATCGACATCGCTGGATACCACCACAAAATCTAAACCCATTTGTCGTAACAGCTCGGACCGACGCGGACTTTGCGATGCCAATAACAACCGAAGTGATGTTGGATTTAACCCCTGCAAAGCCACTAAAACCTACCCATTCCGATCGCTCGCAGCATGCCTAAAAATAGGAACGGCCAAACAATGGCGCTTGTCATCGCGCAAACTACGGGACGCATGCTTAATGGTTCAGCCGCAGTCGTGAAGAGCACAAAACTGCGCACGACTTCTGCCACCAATACCAGAACAAAGATCATCGCTGTTTGTTGTATCAGCGACTGCAGCGCTTGGCGCTCGTAGTTGCGCCACAAAAAGAACGCGACGCTGGCGAAAATAATCCCATTTAGACCAAGAGGCTGAGCGAGCAAGACATCCAAGGCCAAGCCAAATATCCAAACCGTTACTAAACCGCGCCGATACGTTGCATGATCTTCAGAGTTTACCGAGTGCCCGAAAATCAGCATCAACACCACGCTACGCTGGTAGGGCAGTTGCTGCGCCCAAAAGATAATCACCAGCAGCACCCAATTTGGGCGGAGGCTGCCCCAGAACTCCGCTGAGCCTTCGGGCATGTGCGCGATTGACAGAATCATCGCCAACAGCAGTGACAAGGAAAACAAGAAGCCAACGGAACGAAAGATCATAGCGCTTCCTGGTCGGCTGAAGCGTCATCAGCGGCTTGAGCGGAGTTTTCCTTTGCAGCCTCAGACCTTGTCAAAACAAGGATATAGCCTGCTCTGCGAAGGGCTGCTAGTGGCCGCACTGTCGCTTGCCAGTACGCCAATTCTGCTTCATTTGAAACCGACACCACCCGACCGACGGGATACCCGACCGGAAATCGGCCACCAAAACCAGAGGTTTCGATCAGATCACCTACCACCAGGTCTGTCGAAACAGGAACGTTTTCCAACACTAAGAGTTCAGGGTCTCCTGTGCCACCGACAATCAACCGTGCGCCCGTACGATTGATCCGTGCAGGCACAGCATGGTCACGATCCACGATCAGCATCACTCGACTAGTGTACGCTGCTGCCTCAATCACCTGACCAATCAAACCTTGGGCGTCGATGACCGCATCACCATTAGAAACGCCGTCGTCCATGCCCTTGTCGATTATAATTTGATGTGAATTCAAGCTTGGCGGTTGACCAATGATCTCGGCGATAAGTTCTTGCTCTGATAAGCGCTCGGTGGAATCCAGCAATTGCCGCAGTCGCCTATTTTCGGCTCGCAGAAACTGCACCTTCTGCAGCTCTTTCGACATCGTTAACAACTTCGTTTCAAGTTGCTGTTTCGCAGCGAGCAGTTCTGTTCTGTTTAACAGTCCATCACTGACGCTACCGGCAAAACTGTAGGGCGCCTCGGCGAGATAGTAGATCGGGTAGGTCACCGCCAGGGTGTTCTGTCGCAAACCGGAGAGAAAAGCTTTTGCCGAAGCCAAAGCGCGGCTATTTAGCGAGGTAGGTTGCCAAACGCGGTCAATATAGATCATCGTCGCAGAGAGCAAGACGATGAACAGCATAAGGAACCCTGCCCCAGTGCGTTTAGCAAATAACGTCTTCATGGCCCCTTCAACCTTCTATTGAAAGTAGAGTCGCATCTTGAGCGGCCGTATCCTGTGCAGGTGGGGAGCTAGGCGACGCCGCAATGCTGCTTTTTCCGCATTTGGCTCCCAGTCCTTGGCTCCTTGGGCGCATATTTGTTATCCCGCTCTTCTCGTTCCTGTCGCGCTTCTAGCTGTCTCGTTAAACCCAGTAGCGAGCATTAGTTTGAGGACAGCATGTCTGGGTCGGCACCCTGATCCATTAACTCCAGAGCCATGCCACCACCTCGAGCAACACAGGTAAGCGGGTCGTCAGCAATGATCACCGAAAGCCCGGTTTCCTCAGCTAGCAACGTATCCAGGTCGCGTAGCAAAGCACCGCCACCAGTTAAAACCATACCCGTTTCTGCTATATCTGAAGCAAGTTCGGGCGGGCACTGCTCCAATGCCGCTTTCACAGCCTCGACAATCACCGACAAAGGTTCCTGCAGTGCCTCCAATATATCGTTGCTATCCAGGGTGAAGCTGCGCGGAATACCCTCGGCAAGGTTGCGCCCACGGACATCGATCTCTCGGGTTTCTCGCTGGGGATAGGCTGCGCCTACTTCTTGCTTGATGCGCTCGGCTGTAGCCTCGCCAATCAAGCTGCCCTGAGTGCGACGCACGTAGGTGACAATTGATTCATCAAAGCGATCACCGCCGACACGCACTGACTCGGCAAATACCACGCCGTTCAAAGAGATGATCGCAATCTCAGTCGTACCGCCACCAATATCTACCACCATGGTGCCCACGGCTTCGTGGACAGGTAACCCTGCACCAATAGCCGCGGCCATGGGTTCTTCGATCAGCCGCACATCTCTCGCCCCTGCAGAGTTTGCGCTCTCGCGAATAGCTCGACGTTCAACCTCGGTGGATTTGCACGGCACGCAAATCAGTACTCGCGGGCTAGGTCGAATCCATGAATTTTCATGTACCTTGCCGATGAAATATTTGAGCATTTTTTCTGTGATCAGAAAGTCGGCAATCACGCCGTCCTTTAACGGCCTGATAGCTGTGATATTGCCAGGCGTTCGACCGAGCATGCGCTTGGCCGCCAGACCCACTGCCGCGACGCTTTTTTGACTGCCCTGAGCACGCAAAGCCACTACCGACGGCTCGTTTAAGACGATTCCTGACTCACGCACATAAATCAAAGTGTTGGCAGTGCCAAGGTCGATGGACAGGTCTCGGGAAAAAAGTCCCCGTAAATTCTTAAACATCCGGTCTAAGCCCCTGAAAATTAGCAATCATAGGGAAGTCAAGATGGAAAAGCACTGCCTGATAGAGCCAAAAACAGCGCAAATCTCACGCTGCGGAAACCTTTGCTTCAGATAACACCAGGGCAAAAAGGATTTATCCAGTTTACAATCGCTAGGTAACCTCCACTGAGTCCCGAAATGAGTGACGATTCTTCTGCAAATCAGGCTATCGATGTGGCCCATTTAAGTGCCCTCGCGCGCCTCGCAGTTACTGCGGACCAAATTGCTAATAGCCAGGCTGAGCTCGGCTCCATCATGAACATGATTGACGCCATGCAGAGCATCAATACTGATGGTGTTCTGCCGCTGTCTCATCCATTGGATGCGCAGGCACGACTACGCGCTGATCAAGTTACCGAAACAGTGCCAATTGATGCCTTTCAAGCCAATGCGCCAGCGACCGCAGAGGGTTATTACTTAGTGCCGAGGGTGGTTGAATAACCATGCAGAAATTCATGACTTTGCGACAAATGAGTGCTGGCCTTGCGGCTGGTGACTTTTCAAGCGTAGAACTTACCCAAGACCACCTAAAGCAAATTGCCGAGAGCGGCGCAAAAACCAATAGTTTTATTTCCGTTCACGATGATCGAGCCTTGGCTCAAGCTGCGGCTGCAGACCAAGTCAGGGCCGACAATAATGCCGGCACCCTCACCGGGGTGCCCATTGCTCATAAAGACATTTTTTGCACCGCAGGCGAGCTGACCACCTGCGCTTCGAAAATGCTCAGCAACTTCGTCGCGCCATATGACGCAACGATTGTTGAGAGAATCAATGCGGAAGGCATCGTGACCCTGGGCAAAACCAATATGGACGAGTTCGCCATGGGCTCATCTAACGAAACCAGTTACTTCGGTCCGGTCAGCAATCCATGGGATCTAAGCAAAGTCCCAGGGGGATCATCTGGCGGCTCCGCCGCTGCTGTAGCCGCCGGCTTAACAGCCTGCGCAACAGGTTCTGATACTGGTGGATCAATTAGGCAACCCGCGGCGCTGTGCGGCATTACAGGACTCAAGCCCACTTATGGGCGCAATTCGCGATTTGGCATGATTGCGTTTGCTTCCAGTCTTGATCAGGCTGGCACGCTTACACGAGATGCCGACGACGCAGCCATCATGCTTAGCATTATGGCCGGCTTTGACAAAAGAGACTCTACCAGCGCCGACCGTCATGACGATTGGCTTACTGGGCTGAAACAGCAAGGCGCTCCGCAGTTGCCCAACGGCCTGACCATTGGGCTACCCAGAGAATACTTCTCTGCATCTGTCGCGAGCAGCGCTATTGATCGGACCCGTGTCGAGCTAGAAGCACTAGGCCATCGGTGCGTTGAGGTTTCTTTGCCGCACACTGAAGCAGCAATTCCAACTTACTACGTACTTGCATCGGCGGAAGCATCAACGAATCTATCTCGGTACGATGGCGTGCGTTACGGGCACCGGTGCGAGGCACCAACCTCGCTGCAAGACCTTTACGAGCGCTCCCGCAGTGAGGGCTTTGGCGAAGAAGTTAAACGACGAATACTTACCGGCACTTATACGCTCTCCGTTGGCTACTTCAACGCCTATTACTTAAAAGCGCAAAAGATTAGGCGCCTGATTGCTAACGACTTCACTCAGGCGTTTAGCAAAGTAGATGTGTTGCTTACGCCAACATCGCCTAGCCCCGCCTTTACAAAGAACCAGCTCACTCAAGATCCTATCGCCATGTACCAACAGGACTTGTATACCGTACCCACGAGCCTTGCTGGCCTACCGGCACTGTCTATGCCATGCGGATTTCATCAACAACTGCCTCTCGGCGCTCAGTTGATTGCCCCGGCATTTCGAGAGGATCTAATTCTTGGGCTGGCGGCGCAGTTTCAGCGCGCTACCGACTGGCATATGCGCACTCCGGGAGAAGCTGTATGAACTGGGAAAGCGTTATAGGTTTAGAGATACACGTCCAGCTCGCCACCCACAGCAAGATTTTTTCCGGTGCCAGCACCGCTTTTGGAGCCGCCCCAAACGCCCAGGCCTGTGCTATCGACCTTGGTCTGCCTGGAGTGTTGCCAGTATTAAATGAGCGCGCGGTAGAAATGGCCATCCGCTTCGGCTTAGCCATTGGTGCACAAGTAAATCTGCATTCAATTTTTGATCGTAAGAACTATTTCTACCCTGACTTACCCAAGGGTTATCAGATCAGCCAATTCGAGGCGCCGATCGTTGGTGAGGGTTCCCTGACCATTAATCTAACTGACGGCAAAACGCGAGAAATCGGTATCACCCGAGCGCATTTGGAAGAGGACGCTGGCAAGTCTATTCACGACCTCTTTGCTGGCCAAACGGCCATCGACCTTAATCGAACTGGCACCCCACTGCTCGAGATCGTGTCGGAGCCAGACTTGCGTACAGCCGAGGAAGCCTCGGCCTACTTTCGGCAAATGCATGCCCTAGTGCGTTACCTTCGTATTTGCGATGGCAATCTCGCCGAGGGCAGCATGCGCTGCGATGCCAATGTCTCAGTGAGACCTTTTGGGCAGGAGGCTTTCGGAGAGCGCACGGAAATCAAAAACATTAACTCGTTCCGCTTTGTTGAGCAGGCCATCGAATATGAAATTGGGCGACAGATTGATGTGCTGGAATCCGGCGGCCGTATTAGCCGTGAAACTAGGCTATACGACCCCGACCGTGATGAAACCCGCTCCATGCGCAGCAAGGAACTAAGCAATGACTATCGCTATTTTCCTGATCCCGATTTACTGCCGCTGACGGTCAGTGAAGCATTCGTTGAGGAAGTGCGAAAATCGTTGCCAGAACTTCCAGGAACAAGACAGCAGCGCTACATAACTACTCTTGGCCTATCCGCTTATGACGCCGAAGGACTAGTCAACGATATTGATCGGGCAGAGTACTTCGAAGCTGCGCTGGCGGTCTGCGATCATGCTAAGCAAAGCGCAAATTGGGTGATGGGAGAACTATCCGCGCACCTTAACCAAAGTGGGCTAGAGATTAACCACAGTCCGGTAAAGGCTGTGCACCTTGGCCAACTGATCAACCGTATTGAAGACGGTACGCTATCTTCGAAGACCGCCAAAACCTTGTTCGAAGCGCTTTGGACCGCCGATGCTGAACCAGATGTGGATGGTCTAATTGCCCACCTAAATCTGGCGCAAATGAATGATGATGGTGCGTTGACAGAAATTATAGATACGCTGATCGCAAACAACCCTAAGCAGTTTGAGGAACTGCGTGGTGGCAAAGACAAGATGCTCGGGTTCTTTGTCGGCCAGGTAATGAAAGCAACCCAGGGCAAAGCCAATCCTCAGCAAGTGAACGAGTTGATCAAAGCGCGGCTGTAGTGGGCAGATAAAGGCTCTTGTGCCGCCTTACTCGCTTGCCTTTACGACAGAGGCCTCCGGTCTAGTGAAAATGGCGCAAGTGCCATAGCAATCACCATGCTCAGCCGGCTATTTGCATGGCACAGCAAGGCTATGCCAAGTGCTACCCCCGTAGTAGTATCGTGCCGCGGCTAGGTTGCAATGCGCGGCACTGCGGCGGATAAATCGATTAATTGTAGAACTTTGAGGGGGATATATGAGCGATCAGCCACTTCCAGCTGTGCCCTATCTAAAAATTCCAGCAGACGGCCAGCCTTACTTAGAAGGGTATAAATGTGGCGAGTGCGGAACTACCTATCTTGGCGAGCGCACCGTTTGCTCCAAGTGTGGTGCTCGTGACCAGATGTCTACAGTGACGCTGCCCAACAGTGGCAAGCTATATTCTTTCTCCATCGTCTATCGATCCTTCCCCGGCATTGAAGTGCCTTATATCAGTGCGATTGTGGATCTAGATGATGGTACGGCGATCAAGGGCAACTTGATCAACGTTGAGCCGGACCCGGCCAACATTCAGTTTGATATGCCAGTAGAGGTGATATTCGCAGATGCGCTGGGCAGAAAAGATCAAGAAGGCAATTCTTACTTGTCTTACTTTTTCCAGCCAGCTTCTTAGAGTTTTTATCGAAAT
>MDTB01080206.1_pt1 | contig 15654 bp, 12 predicted proteins | sample 811161 | NCBI WGS metagenome assembly MDTB01 (sample SAMN05326650, study PRJNA326480) | marine metagenome | isolation source: seawater | place: Mediterranean Sea | collected 2009 | reverse complement strand
TGCATTGGTAATGCTGGCCAGTCGTCGTGCGCGTAGCCTGCGCAACTACAACACCGAAGCACTCGTTGACAAAGAAGACGACAAGCCAACCGTGGTTGCTTTGCGTGAGATCGCTCTAGGTTTGATCTCTCATGAAATGTTGGACCAGCACGACGCGTCAATGGCTGAAGAAGAAGAGATACGCCTAGATTTCGCCATGGACTCTGAAGCGGCCGCACCGCAGGTTGGAGAGGATGGCCCAACAGGCTGAGACGAACCCCGACTCCTACGTCGTTGCAAAACTCGCCGAACTCGCGAAGCAGCCGGGTGTGGCTGCACCGGGCAATCTTAGTACCCTTATAGACCACATCAACTATCTCGATCCTGCCGATATAGATCAGGTCAGCGCAGCACACGGATATGCAGAACATATCCACGATGGCCAATCTCGCCGCACAGGCCACGCCTATATTACTCATCCTACCGCAGTCGCTTTGATCCTTGCCGATATGCGCATGGACCACGAAACCTTGATGGGCGCACTACTTCACGATGTCATCGAAGACTCTGATGTAGACAAGGAAACACTAGCCGATAAGTTTGGCGCCTCCGTCGCAGAGATCGTCGACGGGGTCTCTAAGCTAAGCAAAATTTTTGCAAGTCGCGACGAAGCTCAGGCTGAAAATTTTCAGAAGATGGCCATGGCAATGGCTAAAGACATCCGCGTGATTTTAGTGAAGATGGCGGACCGCCTGCACAACATGCGCACGATTGGCGTTATGTCGACTAGCCAGCGACGCCGCATTGCCAGAGAAACACTAGAGTTCTACGCGCCTATCGCCAACCGTCTTGGCGTCCATAGTATCAAAAGCGAGCTTGAAGACCTCGGCTTCAAAGCACTTTACCCACTTCGCGCAGATCGAATAGAAAGAGCGGTGCAGTCCGCACGCGGTCACCGCAATGAATTGGTTGAGGAAATTCGCCAAACCATGACCGCTGCTTTGAATCGCGAAGGTATCTCAGCAGACGTCGCTGGCCGCGAAAAAAACACCTATTCAATCTATCGAAAGATGAAAGCCCAACATAAGTCATTCAATGAAATCATGGATGTGTTCGGCTTTCGCATCGTTGTCGATCAACCCGACGCCTGTTATCGCGCCCTTGGCGTAGTCCACAACCTGTTCCCGCCTGTTGCCAGCCGCTTCAAAGATTATATCGCTATCCCTAAAGCTAACGGATATCAGTCGCTGCACACCAGCCTTTACGGCATGCACGGCGTTCCGATCGAAGTCCAGATTCGCACCAAACAAATGGATGCGGTGGCAGAAAACGGGATTGCCGGCCATTGGTTATATAGCAGCGGCGAAGAAGGGTTCGAGCATTCCCAACAGCGCGCACGAAGGTGGGTACAAGATCTGCTAGAACTACAAAGTCGGGCAGGTAATTCACTAGAGTTTATTGAGAATCTAAAAATCAATCTCTTTCCTGACGAGGTTTATGTGTTTACCCCAAAGGGCGACATCATGGCCCTGCCGAGAGGAGCCTGCGCCGTCGACTTTGCCTACAGCGTGCACACTGACATCGGCAATCGCTGCGTCGCTTGCCGCATCAACGGTAACTTGGCGCCCTTGTCGCAGCAGCTGGAAAGTGGCGAACGAGTCAGTATTCTCACAGCCAAAGACGCACGACCGAATCCCGACTGGTTGTCCTTCGTCGTCACCTCGAAGGCACGTAGCGGCATTCGCCTGGAGTTGAAGCATCAACAGGAAGGCGAATCCATTACCCTCGGACGCAAACTTCTAAACAGAGCACTAGGCAATGCCAACACGAGCATCAACGACTTCGACTTTCGTCGTTTACGCCGATTATTTGGAGAATTTGGGGTGCGCCGCCTAAACGAGTTACTCAGCGCAATAGGCAACGGCGACTTAATGGCCTGGGTTGTCGCCCAGCGTTTACTCAATGCCGACCGCGATACCGAGGAAAAGATTGCCGTAGAAGGCGGTAATCCCGTCGCTATCCGCGGCAGCGAGGGTTTGGTGATCAACTACGGACGCTGCTGCGGTCCCGTACCTGGTGACCATATTGTCGGTCACATCAGCCCAGGCAAAGGTTTTGTTGTGCATTTGGAAACCTGCCACAACATTGCCGAGCTAAGGCGCAAAGCGTCGCACGAAATTATCTCGGCAGGCTGGACGAGCACAACCGAAGGCGAATTCAGGACGACGCTGCGAGTGGACGTGCATCGCCGCAAAGGCATCCTGGCGGAAATCGCGGCAAACGTAACCGCAATCGATGCGGGCGTTGATCACATTAGCGTTGAGGAACGGAATGCGGAAGTCAGTACGATGATTATGGACATCACTGTGCGCAGTCGGTCGCATCTGGCCAGACTGATGCGCCGCTTGCGAAACGTTACCGCAGTGATTAACTTGGCCCGCTCCGGGCATTAAATTTAATCCACAAACAGCGAGGCTTCGTGACTACAGAACAACGTAAAATTATTTCCACCGATCAAGCCCCCGCGGCAATCGGCACCTACTCGCAGGCCGTGCAGGTCACCAACGCCACGCTGACTTTTATATCCGGTCAGATCCCGTTAGATTCCACTTCGGGAGAATTAGTAAGCGCCGACTTTGCGGATCAAACTCACCAAGTTTTCAAAAACCTCCAAGCCGTCGCTGCAGCATCGGGTGCAAGCCTAGCTGACGCGGTAAAGCTCACCGTGTATCTCACCGATTTGGCGAACTTCGCTACCGTGAATGAAATCATGGCGCGCTACATTGAAGTGCCCTACCCAGCCCGCGCGGCAATTCAGGTCAGCGCCCTACCCAAAGGCGCGCAGGTCGAAATTGACGCGATACTGGCGAGCAACGATTAATCCAGCCTCCTGATCTATTGTGAGCGTTGACCCAAGCGCACCCATAACGGATCTCAGCGGCGTCGGTCCGAGCTTAGCCAACAAACTGGCTAAGCTAGATATTTACAGTTACCTCGATTTACTGCTGCACCTGCCATTCCGATACCAGGACCGCAGCAGAGTTTTCTCGATTGCGGCGTTGCGCGACGGCGATGAGGGCTTCGTGGAAGGGACCATTCTCGGCTGTCGCGCTGTCTACGGAAAGCGCCGAAGCCTTGAAGTCACGATCCGCGATGACAGCGGTCAATTGACGCTGCGTTTTTTTTATTTTTCCAAACACCAACAACAGCAGCTTGCAGAGGCAACCTATGTCCGTGCGTTCGGCCAAGCGCGATTTATCGGCAAACGACTGAATATTGTTCACCCGGATTATCAAACCTTTGATACCAAACCACCGCCGATCCAAGCTGAGCTGCTACCGGTCTATGCGACGACTCAAGGCCTGAACCAAAAACGCCTACGCGCCCTCTGCGGCGCGCTCAGTCTTCTGCCCTGGGAGGATGCGCCAGGACTGCCGTTTGCAGCACTACGGTATCTCCATCGACCCGCAGACTTAAGCCAAGTCGAGGCCATTCGTGAGCAACTCGCGCTGCAGGAGCTAGCCGCCTACTACATCATTATGAAATCGCGGGCGTTGCAACGACAACGTGAACACGGTCAGGCGCTTGTACGCAAAGCTGGCCTGGGACGCGAACTGTTGAATCAATTACCCTTTCGACTTACTCAGGCACAAAAACGAGTCATCGCTGAAATACTCAACGATTTAGTTGGCGCGACCCCAATGCTTCGACTGGTCCAAGGCGATGTAGGGTCCGGTAAAACCATCGTCTCGGCTTTTGCTGCAATTCGTGCGCACGAACATGCTGCGCAAACAGCACTCATGGCGCCCACCGAACTACTGGCAGAACAACACTTTTTAAATTTCTCGCAATGGCTCGCGCCACTAGGCATCTCTGTAGCACTGCTGACCGGCAAAATGGGTGCCAAAGAACGTCGCGCGACGTTGGCAAACATAGAGTGTGGAGAGACTGCTATCGTGATCGGTACGCATGCGCTATTTCAGGACACCGTGCAGTTTAACAATCTAGCGCTGGTGATAATCGATGAGCAGCACCGCTTTGGCGTGCACCAGCGCATGACGTTGAAAGACAAAGGTCGGGCACCGCATCAGTTGGTGATGACAGCGACCCCCATTCCACGCACGTTAACTATGACACTCTACGCAGATATGGATGTTTCGGTAATTGACGAGCTACCTCAGGGGCGTCAACCGATCACCACACATACCGTGGCGAATAGCCGACGCGCCGATGTTTTGTCGCAAGTGCTCGCCGCGCTAAAACGCGGCGAGCAAGCGTACTGGGTTTGCACGCTTATTGAGCCGTCGGAAGACATCGTTGCCGCCGCCGCTTTAGCTACTTTTGAGCTGCTTAGTGAAGCATTACCGAATCTGCGCATCGGTCTTTTGCACGGTCGCCTGGATGGGGATAGCAAGATCGCGACTATGCGCGCATTCAAAGCGGGTGAATTGCAGTTATTGGTTGCAACTACGGTTATTGAAGTGGGTGTCGATGTGCCAAATGCCACGCAAATGGTAATTGAAAACGCTGAACGCTTAGGGCTCGCCCAGCTGCATCAGCTGCGCGGCCGGGTGGGTCGCGGCGGGATCGCCAGCCATTGTTACTTGCTGTTCGAATCGCGTCTGAGTCAAACCGCAAAAAAACGTCTCAGTGCCCTGCGCACTAGCCAGGATGGTTTTTATCTCGCGGAGCAAGATTTAAAACTTCGTGGACCAGGAGACATTCTTGGGACTCGGCAAGCAGGCGAGGAGAGTTTCCGCGTCGCGGATTTGGGCGAAGACGCTCACCTAATGCAGGAGGTCGTCGCCTACAGCGAAGGCCTGTTAGCGGCACCAGCCAACTCAGAGGAACGCCGAGAGCTGGCCCGCCTGTTAAGCATCTGGGCACCATCTGACGCGGCTCTGCTATCGGTATAACTGATTGCCCGACAGCTGCACTGGTAACGCTATTGATCTGTGAAAAGGATGGATCGGGTGACACCGAACAAACCACAGCGGATCGGACCGGCTAGCAGAGCGCTTCGATAAAACTCTTCGCTAGAGGCAACAACGGAGCTCATTAAGGATCGGCCCAGCCTGCTATATGAGCGGGGCTAATTGCACAGAGCAGTAGATCAGCTTGTCTGCGTCGGAGCCATCTGCACAGGCTCGACCAAACGTCCAGCATCAGGATCGGCAAACACATCGCGATCTAATTGGCCTTCAGACGCCGCAACGATGGTTGAAACCGTGCCATCACCGGTGACGTTGACCACGGTTCGCATCATGTCTAGTAAACGGTCAACGCCAATGATTAGTCCAATGCCCTCCACCGGTAAGCCAACCTGATCGAGTACCAGAGTTAACATCACGAGGCCGACGCCTGGTACCGCGGCGGTACCAATCGAAGCCAGGGTTGCCGTGAGAATGACCATCAGATAAGCGTTAAGGCCTAAGTCGTAGCCGAAAAACTGGGCGATAAACACCGTCGCAACCCCTTGCATGATTGCTGTGCCATCCATGTTAACGGTAGCGCCAAGGGGCACTGCAAAAGACGCCACGTTGTTGTTTACGCCGATGCGGTGCTCCACAGTGCGCAGCGTAACCGGCAAAGTGGCCCCGCTGGAGGAAGTCGAAAACGCGACGAGTATGGGCTCGCGCATTTTGCGCAAATAGGTCAGCGGATTTACCCCGGCAAGCACACGCAGCAACGTCGGATATACCACCGTGGCGTGCAAAATCAACGCGCCGGCAACGGTGAGAAAGTAAGCAAGTACCTTAGTGATTTCCGCCCAGCCGACTGTGGCACCAAGCTTAGCCATCAAACAAAACACCCCATATGGCGTCAGCTTGATGATCATGCCAATAAGCTTCATAAAGATCTCATTGAGATCTTCGAATTTGTCGCGGATACGCTGCCCCGCGCTACCCGCCTGAGAAATTGCCAGACCCAACAACAATGCAAAAACGATCACCTGCAGCATTTTGCCTTCGGCCATAGCGTTAATAGGGTTAGACGGAAAAACGTCTAGCAACGTATCTTTGACGCTAGGCGAGTCTTTCGCTTCATACGCTTGGAAATTAACCCGGTCAGCACCGGTATCAGTGGCACTCAAACCCGGATCGACGATCAGCGCCAGACACAAAGCCATGGAGACCGCCAGCCCAGTGGTCAGTAAATAAAGGCCAATCGTTTTACCGCCGAGACGACCAACACTTCCTGTCGCGCCTAAGCTAGCTGCACCACACACAAGCGATACAAGCACCAACGGCACCACCATCATTTTCAACAGCGTAATGAATATCTTGCCGCCAGAATCGATTAATCCGTCGAGGAGAATATTTTGAACATACGCGACTTCGTCTAGATCGAAGCCCTGCACAATAAACCCGAGCAGGATACCCAAACCCATGGCGATCAGTATTCGCGAAGTAAGTGACATAGCTTTTTCCTCTTCGGTATGCCTAGACGGCCTGGATTACTTGCATAGAACGGCGTGACGATCGCGCTTTAGAAATTTGGCCGGTTCGGGTATTTGGGCGTTTGCAAACAGTTGCCTTTGCGCCCGCGCTAAACTGCCGACCCACCATCGCCCAATTGTTATTGCTGTCTCGACCGAGAGTCGCAAGCATTGCGGCCAAGCTTGCATACGCACTCTCACTACTTCCGGTACAACGACCTCCTGAACGTTCATTTCGAATGCGCGCGTCTAGAGATCCTTCCAGTGCTTATTTGCGACGGATCGCAGCTAGCAATTAATTTATGCCTTATACGGCCAGCGGCGATTCGATTGACTGCCTAACCGATCTCAATCATTTCAAAATCTGCCTTGCCGACACCGCACTCGGGGCAAACAAAATCTTCCGGAATATCTTCCCATGCAGTGCCCGGCGGTATGCCATCATCTTCCCAACCCTCTGCTTCGTCGTAAATCCAACCACAGACAATGCACTGCCACTTCTTCATTAACTACCGACCTTTATTGTGAGAATTAAAGCTGACTAAGCTAAAGGCAGCTTGATCAAAATGCAACGCGACACCGCTGCAATGACCCCAAGATGACGGCTAGCGCTGACTGGTCCTTACCGATTGAACACCCTAAACTGCCGGACTAGCATTTGAAATTGAAGCCCATGCTTGATGAATACCTGAAATTAACGCGACTTGATCGACCGGTAGGCAGCCTGCTACTGCTGTGGCCGACCTTAGCCGCGCTATGGATGGCTGCCGCCGGACAACCTCCTTTTTATCTCATTATCGTATTCACTTTAGGCACGCTGCTAATGCGAAGCGCCGGCTGTGTGATTAACGATTACGCCGATCGTAAAGTTGACGGCAGCGTAAAACGCACCAAAGACCGTCCGCTTGTCACTGGCACGATTCGACCTAGCGAAGCCTTGCGATTGTTTTTCGCCCTTTTAGCTGGAGCGGGTTTGCTCGCAATGAGTTTAAATCAACAAACTCTATTACTCGCCGTTGGCGGCGCCGCCGTCGCAACTTTGTATCCCTTTATGAAACGGTGGACGCACCTTCCCCAAGTTGTTCTCGGCGCGGCGTTCAGCTGGGGCATTCTGATGGCTTGGACTGCCCAGGATAAAAGCCTGGCAGAGGTAAGCTGGCTGCTGTTCTTCTCAAGCCTGCTGTGGATAGTGGCTTACGACACCTTGTACGCTATGGTCGACCGCGATGACGACCTAATAGTCGGCATAAAAAGTACGGCCATTCTATTTGGCGACTTAGACCGGCTAATTATTGGTATTCTGCAATGCGCCGCCTTGCTCGGATTCATACTGACCGGCCTAAAACTGGGCTATGAACACCTCTTCTTCGTCGCTATGTTTTGTATCGCCTGCTTGTTCATCTATCAACAATGGTTAATCCGCGATCGCGGGCGAGACGGCTCCTTTGCCGCCTTCCGGAACAATATTTGGGTTGGCGTAGCGTTATTCGGTGGCACCGTTAGCGAACTCGCATTACGCGGTTGGTTAAGCGCATGAAACCCGCACTGGTCTGGCCAATTCGGATTAGCGATAGCCTCGTGAGACTCACCGCTCCACTGCGTTGGATGGCCCTGGCCATGGTCGCTATTACGCTTACGGTCGTTGTGCTTAGATATGTGTTCAGCACCAGCGCCATTGTTTTGCAAGAGGCTGTTATGTATTTGCACGGCGCTCTCTTCATGCTGATGCTACCCGCTGGAATACGCTTACAAACCCACGTGCGCGTTGACGTGCTGTACAGCAAACTTTCGTCGCGGCGACAACTGCTTATCGATACTCTTGGGCACAGCCTGTTTTTACTGCCGGTTGCCGGCTTTATTCTGGTGACTAGCCTGCCCTATGTCAGCGCCAGCTGGCAGGTGTGGGAGGGATCACCGGAGGTCGGTGGCATCCACGGCGTTTTCCTTCTGAAAACCCTCATTCCTGTTGCCGCTGGACTTTTGCTATTGCAGGGTTTAGCTGAGATAGCTTGCAACGTGCTTGCCTTGTTGCACGGCACCGACATAAGTGAGAGATCCAACGACGCTACCGTTCGCCATGCCGCTGACGGCAAAGATAGCAACACAGCTCAGGACAACTCCTAGTGGATCCAACCCCACTATTACTGGTTGCGGTCGCTTTTGCCATCTTGCTCGCGGGGTATCCGGTCGCTCTCACCCTGGCCGGTGTGGCGCTTATTTTTGCCGGTATTGGCAGCCTAAACGGCGCATTCAATCCGTCCGATCTCGGCTTCATCCCTGGCCGCTTATTCGGAATCATGTCCAACGCGACCTTGGTTGCTGTGCCGCTATTTGTATTTATGGGCGTCGTACTGGAGAAAACGCGCATAGCGGAAGATCTGCTCACCAACCTTTCACAGATCTTTGGCCGCTTGCCCGGCGGCCTTGCGATCACGGTCATTGCTGTCGGGGTACTCATGGCAGCGAGCACCGGTATCGTTGGCGCTACGGTAGTAACCATGGGCCTCATGGCCTTGCCCCCTATGCTGAAACGCGGCTACGACCCTGCGATTGCGACCGGCACTATCAGCGCAACGGGAACGCTCGGCCAGATCATTCCGCCATCCATCGCGTTGGTACTACTCGGCGATGTGCTGTCAAACGCCTATCAACAAGCGCAGCTCAATATGGGCATATTCGCACCAAAAGCGGTTTCCGTAGGCGACTTATTCGCTGGCGCGATCCTGCCAGGTCTGGTTTTAGTCGGGCTTTACCTCACCTATATTTTGATCAGAGCCTTACTCCAACCGGAATTGATGCCGCGCGAACCTATAGACGACGCAATCACAACAAAACCAACTCGCGGCGCTATATGGCTCGCGTTATTACCGCCACTACTGCTAATGGTTTTGGTGCTTGGCTCAATTCTCGGTGGTTATGCCACGCCAACTGAGGCCGCCGGAGTCGGGGCTGCTGGCGCGCTGGCGTTGGCTTTAGGTTATCGACGCCTGGACTGGCAAACGCTTTCTAAGGTCTGCCGAGAAACCGCCCACACTACTGCGATGGTGTTTTTCATTCTCGTGGGAGCATCGATTTTCTCACTGGTATTCCGCGGCTACGGCGGCGACGAACTTGTACAATCGCTATTCGCCGATATCCCCGGCGGCGTAACCGGAGCGCTCCTCGTGGTCATGCTTGTGGTGTTCCTGCTCGGCTTTATTTTGGACTTTATAGAAATCACCTTCGTGGTGGTCCCCATCGTGGGGCCAGCTTTACTGGCGCTCGGCGTGGATCCGATTTGGTTGGGGGTGTTAATCGCAGTCAATCTACAAACGTCATTTTTGACGCCGCCCTTCGGCTTTGCCTTGTTCTACCTGCGTGGCGTGACGCCGCAATCGGTACCCACAACGGCAATCTACCGCGGCGCGATTCCTTTTATTTTCCTACAACTTTTATTGTTAGCCGCACTGTTTATTTGGCCGGCGCTGGCGACCTGGCTACCACAGCAGATTTTTGGTCCGCGCTAGCTAAGGTCATTCTTCGGACAACGAAGGCCACTGAGGTAAACGCTTTTCCAGGAAGGCTTGCACGCCCTCTTTATAGTCGGCTTCGCGCATCATCGCTTCCAGCAACGCCTCAGAGTCTTCGACCGCGGCCGCAACATCGCGATGCAAATCCCGATAAATTTGCCAACGACTTTGCCGTAATGAGTTAGGTGAGACGGTCTCGATCATCTTGTGCACATAAGCATAGGTGCGTGGCAACAGATCATCGAAGGCAAATAGATCATTGATTAAACCAACCTCAAGCGCCTCTTCAGAAAACACTACCCTACTGGTCAGAAGCCAATCATTGGCTCGACCCAGACCGACTATTCGCGGCAACAGCCAGGACAGTCCATATTCGGCTGGCAAGTTCAATTTGCCATGCGCTGTTGTGAGCTTAATACCGGGCACGGCAAAGCGCACATCCGCAAAGCAAGCTAACGCCAGACCGATCCCCGCAGCCGGTCCATTGATTGCCGCGATAACAGGTTTGGATAAGCCAAAGTGATATGCAAAAGACGCATCAAATTGCGGCGCGACACCATAACCTGGCTTCGCAATATCTGTGCTCGTACCAGAGTCATAGCTACCCCGCTCAGAATGCCCGCTCAGTGCCTCAGCATCGCCGCCCACACAAAATCCTTTGCCGCGACCCGTCACTACAATCGCGCGGACCTTAGCGTCGTCCTCCGCTTTGCGCAGTAGGTGCCTATATTCGGTATGCAGCCGGCCCGTCCAGGCATTCATACGATGTGGCCGACTCAGCCAAATCGTAGCGACGCCGCTCGAATCAATTGCGTACTCGGTGCTCTTTAATTCCATGGCGTCACCAGGACAGACGTTAACTCAACAGTTAACGAAGATTGAGATAAGCCTGTTCGGAAATCTTGTGATAGGCCCGCACTTGCTCCAAAAAAGTCATATAGGACCGATGGATTTTTTCTGCTAACGGATCGCCTTGTGCGGACTCCGCAACAACCGTTTTAGACACTTCGCGTAACCGGTCGATCACGTCTTGCGGCAAAGCGCGCAGCTCAACCCCATGCTCTGTTCGCAAGGTCGTCAAAGCAGCGTTGTTGCGAGCCGTGAATTCACTAAGCATGTCGTCATTAATCGCACGTGTTGCGGTATCGACCATGGCCTGCAGATCTGGTGGCAGGCTGCTCCATGCATCGATATTCACTATCGCTTCCAGAGTTGGGCCGGGTTCATGCCAGCCGGGATAGTAATAATACTTGGCCGCGCTGTGTAATGACAGAGCTAAATCGTTGTACGGGCCTACCCACTCGGTAGCATCGATCACACCGGTTTGCAGCGCGGTGTAGACTTCACCGCCGGGCAGCGAAACCGGCACGCCGCCGGCTCTTGCCAGCACCTCGCCGCCTAAGCCAGGTATTCGCATCTTGAGTCCGATCAAGTCGTCTACAGAATTAATTTCTTTGTTGAACCAGCCCGCCATCTGCACACCGGAATTACCCGCAGCAAAGGGTTTTAAATTAAACGGTGCGTAAAGCTCGCGCCAAAGGGCCATACCACCACCGTGGTGCAGCCAACCATTCATTTCTTGCGCGTTCATGCCAAACGGTACTGTTGCAAACATCGCGGCAACTGGAATTTTACCGCGCCAGTAATATGCAGCGCCGTGCCCCATTTCCGCCGTGCCCTGAGACACCGCATCGAACACTCCAAACGCGTCGACTAACTCGCCAGCACCATAAACTTTAATATCCAGTCGCCCGGCGCTCATGGCTCGCAAGCGCTCTGCCAAACGCTCCGGCGCCGCACCCAGTCCTGGCAAATTCTTTGGCCAGGTGGTCACCAGCTTCCAACGGAATATTTCCGCGCTCGGGGCATTGGTTTGCTGCGGATCGCTTGGTGCAGCGCCGCAACTCAGCAACAGGCTGGCGACACTCATTAGCGTTATGATTCTAGTCCACCGACACACCAAGGTGGTTACGCTAAATAAAGGTGATCTATTCATTGATGCTCGCTCCACATGGTTGTCTCAACATACAAATGACTCAATCCAGCGCTTGTAGGTTCGCATAAGCCACCATCAACCACTTGGACCCTTCGGAAAAATTCACTTCAACTTTAGCGCGATCGCTAGTGCCCTCGAATTGCAACACCACGCCTTCGCCGTATTTACCATGCAGGACCCGTTGCCCCATACGCAACCCGGTATCTCCGGGGTCGTCCTGATATAACCCTTGTAAGGATGACATCGGTCTTTGCACGCTGCCTTTAATCCGCACCTCACAGATGAGATGCTGAGGAATCTCCAACAGAAACCGACTGGGCCGATTGTAATTGTCCTGCCCATGCAGCCGACGCGTCTCAGCATAGGTTAAATAGAGTTCACGCATCGCGCGGGTGATGCCGACATAGGCAAGACGACGCTCCTCTTCCATCCGCCCAGGTTCATCTGCCGACATGCGATGCGGAAACAACCCTTCCTCCATACCGCCTAAAAAGACCAAAGGAAATTCCAGGCCTTTTGCCGAGTGCAAGGTCATCATCTGAACGCTTGGACCTTGCGCCGCCTGACGGTCGCCCGCATCCAGTGCAACTTGGTCGAGGAATTCCTGCAGGATACTCATTTCGGCACGATCACTGTCCAACACAGGCATCACCGTTTCGCCGGAAAACTGCCGACAAGCCGCGACCAATTCTTCCAGGTTTTCTTTGCGTGCCATGCCGCGTTCGCCGCGTTCCTGGCTGTGGTAGACCATCAGACCGCTGACCTCAATGCAATGTTCAGCCAGCTCATGCAACTCCATAGCAGCGGTAGCTTCAGCCAAATCATTGATCAACGCGATAAAACCCTGCAACGCGGTTTGTGCACGGCCGGTGAGTTCACCATCGCTGATGCCTTCCTTAGCTGCCTGCCACATTGAAACCCCGCGCTCGCGAGCCAGCTGCCGAACAGTCTCTAGAGTTTTATCACCGATACCACGCGGTGGCGTGTTCACCACTCGTTCGAAGGCGGTATCGGTGTGGCGCTCTTCCAGCAAGCGCATATAGCCCAGCGCATTCTTGATTTCCGCGCGCTCAAAAAAGCGCTGACCGCCATAAATCTGATACGGAACCTTGGCACGCAGCAACGCCTCTTCAATTACCCGCGACTGCGCATTCGAGCGATACAAGATCGCCGCCTCATCGGCGCTGCCGCCTTGTTCGAGCCACTGTTCGATCCGCTCGACCATGAAGCGTGCTTCATCCAGATCGTTGAAGCCCGAATAAACTTTGATTTGCTCCCCTTCAGGCCCGGAACTCCACAGCGACTTGCCCAATCGGTCTGCATTTTTCTCAATCAAACCGTTAGCGGCTTCGAGAATGGTTTGCGTCGATCGGTAGTTCTGCTCTAAACGCACAGTTTCGACAGGCGCGAAATCCTGCGAAAATCGGTGGATGTTTTCGATTTTTGCGCCGCGCCAGCCATAAATCGATTGATCGTCATCACCGACCGCCATGACATGGCTGGACTGGCCCGCGAGCACGCGCAACCAGGCGTATTGAATGGTGTTAGTGTCCTGAAACTCATCGACGAGTAAATGCTGAAAGCGCCGCTGATAGTGCGCCAACAATTCAGAATCGTTGAGCCAAAGCTCATGGCTGCGCAATAGCAGCTCGGCAAAGTCAACCAGCCCACCTTGTTCACAGGCATCTTCGTAGCCGGTGTAAATACGTTTGTGAATCTGCTGATAAAGGTCGTCACCGAGCGGCACTTCATGCGCACGGCGACCTTCGTCTTTTTGGCCATTGATAAACCACGCCGCTTGGCGTGCCGGCCATTTTTTCTCATCGATATCCAGGCTTTTCATGATGCGCTTGAGCAAGCGCACCTGATCGTCGGTATCGATGATTTGAAAGTTTTGCGGGAGCTTGGCTTCTTGCCAATGCATTCTTAAAAGGCGATGCGCCAGACTATGGAAGGTACCGACCCACATACTCCGGGCAGAGATATTAAGCAGCGTTTCGGTACGCGCACGCAATTCTGCGGCAGCCTTGTTGGTGAAGGTGACTGCCAATATGCTTTGCGGCGACGCGTTTTCTATATCGATCAGCCACGCAATACGATGCACCAGCACTCGCGTTTTGCCGCTGCCCGCACCCGCAACCACCAAGCTATTGCCTACTGGTGCTGATACAGCATGACGCTGCGGCTCATTGAGGCCGTCAATGATGTGAGTGATATCCAAATAGATCCCCGATCCAGCAAGGAGTTGCCTGTTCTGCCAGGCGGTGAAACCTACCTGCCAAGACGCTGTTGTGCGTGGCCTCAAACTCTACTTGGCATCTCGACAAGAGAACCAAACAGGAATGAGCCGTACTTGCTGGCTAATCTTACAGGGCGGCTGGGGGATGTATCTAGTTTTCCCGCATTAAAGCTCAGCTCGCTGGTTGCGCAACTCGCCGTGCCTGTATTTCTGCGGCGATACGTGCTTTTTCGATGGTATAAAGATCGGCGACGACCTGCTGCATGGATTCCACTGATCGCTTAAGTTGTTTGACTTCACCCAGCACCGCTGGGTTTGCTTGGCTGGACACACCTTGAGTCTCAATGCGTTGCATAGCGACAGCCTGATCGGCAGCAACCTTTTCTATTAGCACTGTCAGCGCTTTGACGTTTTCGGCCGTGACAGAAGTAGGGGCCGAGTCAAGCGCCACACTCTGCTCTTTCAACACCGCTAAATCCGAAGCGACCTTGACCAACTCGTCCTTAATTTCTGACACCGTGGAATTTGACTCTTCCTGATCCACCGATTGACTGGTCAATGCGGTCAGTGTTTCGTCTACCTGATTCAGGCGGCTCGACAGCGAATAAGACATAAAGGCTAGGTAACCTCCGGTGCTCAATAGCGTTACCGCAAGCACAATCATTGCGAAATTCGAATAACGGCGCGATTTAGCCAGCTGTTCTGCAATGTCGGTGACCATCGCCGCAACGCTATTACCCATCGCGTCGATAACCTCGACCTTAGGCTTAGACTTGCCCGCATCTCCATTTCCTGACTTTTTCGCGGCAGCAGCAGGCGCCGGTTCCGGGGTCTCCGCTGGAGCACTTGCAGCATTATCCGCGGCGGTATCCGCGGCGGCACCCTTGGCGCCTTTTTTACCTTTTCCCTTGGCGTCTTTTTTCTTGCCAAATAATTTCCCAAACATCACTCACCTCGTTTGTTTTAACGGTTCGCCATTGCGACGACTTCTTCGCCGAGTTGATCTGCGCTGACGACAAAAGCGCCGCCGCTTATTGTGCTAGATGCCAGTTCCGATCGGGCTACATCCAGGCTGGCATAAGGACCGCTCACCACGACAAATCGACGCGGAGCTGTTCCTTTAGTAAAAATCTTAGTGCCCTCTGTTTGACCGCTGCTTGCTTGCCAAACTAACGCACCTTCTACCCGACCAAAAGCAGCATGCTGCAAGAATGCGCTGTTGACGGGCGGTGTAGCAGCAACCACCTGCGTTGGGGCAACAAGGGCACTACTATCCGAAATACTGCCCGGCAGCGGATCAGGAGTTTTAAGGCCTGGTTCTAGGGACTCAATGTCTGTTGAATCGTTAGCTAATACAGTACTTGTATTTGCTTCGGCGACAGCGATTTTTGCGACTGGCTGCTGCACGGGTTCTGCCGGTACCGGTGTCGCAAACAACGCTTTTAAATCCTCTTCTGTATCGCTCGCCATCACTGTGTCGGGCGCAGTTGCT
>MDTB01135281.1_pt1 | contig 15657 bp, 16 predicted proteins | sample 811161 | NCBI WGS metagenome assembly MDTB01 (sample SAMN05326650, study PRJNA326480) | marine metagenome | isolation source: seawater | place: Mediterranean Sea | collected 2009 | reverse complement strand
TTAGGAGTAAACCAGGGATTTACAAAATCAATAATTTTTTTACAAAAATCAATAGCATCGTTATAATAAGGTTTTTTATTTTTCATGGAAAAAATTTCAAAGATTTTTGGTATATACGAATCAATATATTCTAGTGATTCATTATCGTTAAATTGGAAGTCATTTTTTACAAATTCACACAATTCATCAACGCTTAACTTAAATGCTGACATATATTAAAAATAACATAAATTATTTTTATATTGTATAAAAAAGATTAATTAAATTACATTATAAATTAAATTGTTTCTAATATTTCAATCCCTATTTGGTAATTTTACTTAATATTGTTTAATTTAAATATTAGTTGTGTAAAAGGTACCGCGGTACCATTTTGCCCTAGGATCATCCGATGTTTTACTGCGGACACGAGATGAACGTCTCACACGTGGTATATTTTCATTCGCATCCTCGCGAGCACGTTTTTTCTTCTCGTTTGTGAGTCTTCGCTTTTCGTTTGCCATTTCTTGCTTTTGCATGAGAATCAATGCCTCGGCAGCTTCTTGTCTGTTTATCTCTTCCATATAGGGAGTGCGAATTTCCACCATAATTTGCATTCGCTTGTCTTCAAGTTCGTTTAATATTTCAAAGAACTCTTTTAACATTCCGTCTTTGTTATGTTGTGAAAGAGTTCTATGGTGTTCTTCTATTTTTTTATTTTCTTCATACCAAATTTTCTGTTGATCTTGTGTCAAACGCAAATCACCCAATTGGTGATAATGTTGTTTTGCGTTACTTATCTGTTGTCTTTGCATAATTACCAATTTTGCTTCAAGTTGGTAATATGTATCCATATGTTGTGGATAATAGAATTGACGAATACTCCGTTTTTGAAAATCTCTTTTCAATTGAGTCCATTCGTCCCAAAGAGCGTGTTCGTAAAAGTTGTTGAGTTGCATATTTCAAGATTTTGTTTTGTATATTGAATACAACACAAAAAAGAGGTTCAATTTTATTGAAATTAAGCACTACACATTTCACAAATTTCCTCTTCTTGCTCCACGGGTTTTTCTTTTTCAGGTTCGATTGTAAATTGCTGGGCCTGGTGTTTTCCACGACGACGCAAATAGTAAATGCCTGTTTTTAATCCTTTATTCCATGAATAAAAGTGCATTGAAGTTAATGAGTTATATGTTGGATCTTCCAACCATAGGTTTAAAGATTGACTTTGACAAATAAATGCACCTCTATCTGCTGCCATATCAATAAGACTACGCATAGGAATTTCCCACACTGTTTTATATTTATTTCGAATATTTTCTGGAATACTTTCTATATGTTGTATAGAACCATTATTTGCAATAATGTTATTTTTAACTTGGTCGTTCCACATATTTAATTTAATTAAATCTTGCATTAAATATTTATTTGCAATAATAAATTCACCAGCTAATGTACGACGACTATAAATATTCGATGTAATAGGTTCGATACATTCATTATAACCTAAAATTTGTGAGGTGGAAGCAGTAGGCATAGGTGCCAATAAAAGTGAGTTTCTTAATCCATGTTGAATAATTTGGTCTTTCATATTATCCCAATCATAACGATCTGAGGGTTTGGTATTCCACATATCAAATTGTAAAATACCTTGACTTGCTGGTGAACCATTAAAAGACGTATAGGGACCATCTGTTTTTGCTATTGAACATGATTCTTCAAGTGCAGCATGATAAATCGTTTCAAAAATATCTTTGTTTAGTTGTTTGGCTTCATTGGAATCAAAATTATAATTCATTAATATAAACGTATCTGCAAGTCCTTGAACTCCTATTCCAATAGGACGATGTTTTTTATTACTTTCTGATGTTTTATCGGTTGGATAATAATTAACATCTATGACCTTATTTAAATTAAAAGTAACAACACGAGAAATATCATGTAGTTTCTCAAAATTGTAATAAGGATTTCCAGAACCATTTTTTTCCACAAATGCAGGAAGAGCAATACTTGCCAAATTACATACTGCCGTTTCTTCTTTGGTTGAAACTTCCATTATTTCTGTGCATAAATTAGAAGACTTGATTATACCAATATTTTTTTGATTTGATTTTCGATTAGCAGCATCTTTATAACATAAATAAGGTGTTCCTGTTTCCATTTGAGCATCTAATATTTGAAACCATAATTTACGAGCACTCATAGTAACACGTCCTCTACCACTATCTTCATATTTTTCATATAACTCTTTAAATTCATCACCAAATACGTCAGCAAGTCCAGGACATTCATCTGGACACATAAGTGTCCAATTTCCATCGATTTTTATTCTTTCCATGAACAAATCCGGAATCCATAATGCATAAAATAGATCGCGAGCCTTTAATTCTTCGTCACCATGGTTTTTACGCATTTGTAAAAAAACTTCTATGTCAGAATGCCAGGGTTCCAAATAAATAGCAAAACTTCCGTTTCGCTTACCACCTCCTTGATCTACATATTTTGCCGTATTATTAAATACACGTAACATAGGTACAATTCCATTAGAAGTACCATTTGTTCCTCTAATATGACTTCCAGTTGCTCGAATATTATGAATATGAAGACCAATTCCACCTGCCCATTTTGAAATATTAGCACAATCACTTAACGTATTATAAATTCCAGAAATACTATCATTTTCCATTGCAATAAGGAAACAAGATGATAGTTGTGGTCTATTTGTACCAGCATTAAATAGAGTTGGAGTAGCGTGAGTGAAATATTTTTTAGACATACAATCATATGTTTCTTTTACACGATTAATATCATCACCGTGTATTCCAATAGCAACACGTAACCACATATGTTGAGGACGTTCAATAACTTTATTTCCATATTTCATTAAATATGCTCGTTCTAATGTTTTAAATCCAAAATAGTCAATTAAATAATCTCGTGTATTATCAATTATTCCATCTAATTCTTCGTGATGTTCCATAACAATATTGTACAGTTTTGGTGAGATTAATGGCGATTGTAGATCATGTTTATCTTTAAATTGATATAATGTATGCATTGTTTGAGTAAAAGAAGAATTAGTATTTTTTTGATGATTTGATATAATAATGCGTCCAGCAAGGACATTATAATCAGGATGTGTAGAAGACAACGATGCACATTGATCAGCAGTAACTTCATCAATTTGTCTAGTTGAAATACCGTCATATAATTGATCAATAACCTTCATTGTTAAAGATGTAAAATTCAGTTGAATATTGGCTTCTTTTGCTGCATTTTTTATACGTTGTAATATTTTATCGAATGATACAATTTCCTTTTCATCGTTACGTTTAATAACATACATTTCATCATCGTCTGTAAATGGCATTATATTTATAATAAAGTCATTTGTATTTATGTTCTTTTATACATTATTTTAATTCGTTTTCATATGACTTTTCGTCATCACTACTACTTAAAATGCTTTCATTATTTTCATTCTCATAATCTTCGTCGTCCGAATCTTCATTATTGTAATTTTCTCGACTTAAATCATAGTCTTCGATATTATAGTTTTTATGACTTTCACATGATCCATCTCCAATAAAATGTCTGTAACCATATTCCTTCCAAATTTTTAACGTTTCTTTTATTTTTTTTATTAATTTATTCAATTTTTTAGGTCCTTGAGTTGATATAATTTTTCCTTTTTCATTTTCCCAAACTTCGTCTTCTTTATCTTTTGGATAAAACATATCATTTTCTAATGCATAAATAAACTTTGGTTGTTTAATTAACCATTTATACATATCGATTATTTGCATTTGTTTTTTTATAGGATCATTGTCCATTTCACGTCCAAAAAAGAACATTAACGTATAACTTTGACATAAAGAATCATGTTCATCTCGTTCTTGATCTTGATATTTATAACCTATTGTATTAACACTATCTAAATATTTTTCATTTTTAATATCATATAACACATGATGATTATTGTCGCTGTCGTCAATTTCTAAATCAGTTTCAAAGTCATAATATTGTGCTTCATCAATAGGTACAGAACCATCTGTATTAGCATCATCATATTCGTTTTTATCGTAATCATCATCATCTTCTGACAAATCATCATAACGATGAAATTGTACTAATCCAAATTTATAATTTTTATTATGTTTTTTATTTCCATACAAATTGTAAATAATTGGGCGAACACCTCCAATATCACCAAATATTTGATTAATATATGCTGCAAATAAATGACTAAATTTATCTAATTCTTTTTGACTACAATTATCTTTTATTTTTTTCGTTTTATTATTATTGTTATTTCGCTTTTTAATAGTACTCATTATATAATATTATGATATATTTCTAAGTTAATATGAAATAAATTATCCAAAAATGATTCATGGTTATAATATATTCCATTTTTTTAATGGTTCATGCCAAAAAGGTATGTAAAATATTTCGTTTTTATTAAGTAATGCAGCACAATAAGAAAACGAACTTTTAGCTGTAACTAATATTTTTGCACTTACAAGTGCATGAAAAGTTTCTTCAGTACTAGTATTTAATTCAAAATTAACATTATGATGTTGTAAATTTTTAAAAGAATCAAGAGTTCCTTCAGAAAAAATAGTAATTTTTTTATTTGGATATTTTTCTAAAAAAAAAGTCAAAATTTCTTTGTACTTGTTGTCCGATGTATAACGTTTTTTATTTTGTTTTTTTACATCACCTCGTCTGATATGAATGGCAATATCAGGAACAACAACATTTGGTTTGGGTGTTGAATAATAATATTCTTGTAAAATTTTTATTACATCTGAATTATAATATATATCTGGTGTTTTACTTATATGTACATCACGACAATAATTTACTACAAAATCTATATTTTTCTCATTTGATACAGGAATTCCAATAAATTCATTTAATTTTTCAGAATCTTCATCGTGAGCAATATCTTTAAATGGAGTGTGAATATATTTATAGTTCATATAATTACAATAAGCAATACCCGACATGATTGCTTGATATTGAGCACCAAATCCATCTCTTTTTCCTTTAACTGTAAGAGTTTTCATTAAACAATAATAAATATATTATAATATTATATATTATATTATGTGGACTTCATTAATTAAAGGATTGTGTTTAGGTACTATTGCACATGCATTAGGTTTTATTATGGACATAACTATAAGTAAAAGAAGTTTTGATGAAATTATAAAAGAAATACCTTTGTTATATCAAAAAGCATTAAATAAAATTCATTTAAATATGCTGGTAATATCACCAATTGTTTATACTTTTACTGATCAATATTTGATTGATCACACTACAAATAGTATTCAAATAAAAAATATAATGACAATATTGACAATACATGGAGTAGGTTATTATTCTGCACATAGGGCAATGCACCAGATACAATTTCTTCGAAAATATCATACTTTTCATCATTTGTTTGATAAACATATTATGCCAAGTATTGGAAATGCGGTTTCAACAGAAGAATTTTTAATTGCATATCTTACACCTTTTATTATTGGTGCTTATGCAACTAGACCCAGCGAAATAAGTTTTGTAATACCTATTGCTTTGATATCTATTTTTAATAATATTATTCATTGTAAAGAACTAGAAAATGTTAATTGGTATAAATATTTTGTATCTCCAAAACAGCATATTATACATCATCAAATACGCGATAAGCACTACGCTGCACCAATCGTTAATTTAGACTACTTTATCGAAAATAATTAATATAAATATTTTTTTTTTCTTCTAAATTAATTTTTTGTGCTCCGATTAGTTTTTTAAGTTGTACGTCATCTAATTCTTTATAATGTTTATAAGAATTATTATTAATTACAATACCTTTATAAACTTTTACTATACAAGGGTTCACGAATCCAGGACGAATCGTTTTCATGTTTCCACTTTATAATTTTCAATCTTAATGTTATTTGTTTATACATATAAACAAATAAATGTCATTCAATTTTATTTACAGTTTTAATAATTTTACATTTTTATATTTTGTATTTATTAATTGATTAATTTCTTCATTTTTTAACAATTGATTTTCTTTTAATAATTGCGCACCTTCTGTTATTAATTCTTTTGAATTACGAATAATAAAATCAGCATAACCATACGCATCATGTATCAAATTTGCTACTTCGCCGTCAATGATTTCTTTATACTTTTCACTTTTATCTGGATAAATTATTTCTTTACCCATTCCGTAATAACATACCATTTTTTCTGCTAATTTTAATGCTTCTTGAAAGTCGTTAATTGCACCTGTTGTAACAGATACACCGTAAAATACTTCTTCGGCAATGCGTCCCGCAAGTAAAATCATTAAATGTTCAAATAATGCTTCCCTAGTAACAATATTACTTCCTGTTGGTTCGAACACAGTATATGCTGGAGTATTAGGTGCAGATAAGTTAATTATAACTTTCGTCATTTTTCCATGATGCTTACTTAACATTCCAACAATGGCATGTCCTAATTCATGAATCGCAATTTGATCTATCATTTCTTGTGTAAAAGTATGTTCATTAGGTTGCCATCCTGCGATCATTTTGTTGAATACAACATCTAAATCCTTGGTGGAGAATATTTCACGATTATCTCTTAACGCTAATAACATAGCTTCGTTTAATAGATTTTCAATTTGAGCGCCAGAAAACCCATTACTATTTTCTACAAGATCATCTATTATAACATCATTATCATATGGTTTTCCCTGTAAATGAATTTCAAAAATACGCTTACGTGTTTCACTATCTGGATTGTTAATATAAATACGTTTATCTACCCTTCCTGGACGAAGTAATGCTTCATCTAATAAATCTGCCCTATTTGTTGCACCAATTAAAAAGACACCTGTTGTATTTTTGAACCCATCTAATGCAACTAACAATTCATTTAATGTACTATCACGTTCATTACCAGAAACATCTCCATCTGAAGACCTTTTTCTCCCAAGAGCATCAATTTCATCAATAAAAATGATACAAGGTAAATTATCACATGCTAAATCAAATAATTCACGAATACGACTTGAACCTACACCTACATATTTTTCTTGAAATTGAGAACCTGATACAGGAATAAAACTAGTGTTGGCTTCTCCTGCAAGTGCTTTAGCTAATAATGTTTTTCCATTTCCAGGCGGTCCTTCAAAAATGAGTCCTTTTGGAACTCGAACATTGTATTTTGCATATTTAGTATAGTTGGAAATAATGTCAATACATTGATCTAACTCTTTTTTAACGTTATTATATCCACCAACATCACTAAAATTTATACCAGAGGATTTTACTATTTCAAAATTTTCAGATTTTTTTCGATTATTTCGCTTTCCTGCACGGAATCTACCAAATGGGTCAATATTTTTTTGACCATCATCATCATCATCATCATGATTGCCATCTTGCATAAATGGTGAAAACATATCTTTATTAATAATGATTCGTAATCCTTGAGGTGGGTTACGTAATTCAGAAGAAGAATCATTTGAAATGATATTTCCAAAATCTGGAAATCCGTCACCATTTGTTTTATCTTTTGTTAATATGTTTTGAATCATTCTTTCCCCTTCATCATCGTCACTATTTGTATTATTAGAATTTCCACCTGATTGCAAACCTTGTTTTGCTAAATTATTTAAATATTTATTATAATAAGGTCTTGAAATAGGATATTGTCTATAATTTTGATTATTTCTTATAGGTAACGTGTTGAGTTGGGTTTTTTTAAAGGATTTTAATTGTGGTTTAAATGAATAAATACCACAGATTAAAAAAAAGAAGGTTGCTATTTTCATATAGAAATAAGAAAATAGAAAAAAATTCGAAATATACTGCATTATTATTTATTATTTGACATCATCTGGTTCCAATTTTACTAAACAAACTCCTCCTGTAACAGGTAAATTTTTAATAATACGACTATTTTCTTCAGTTCCAGGAACAATTTCTAAACCCGGTGTTTTTATAGGTCTTTTTTTTGCAGCTCTATGATCATATCCTGTTTTACGTTCTTGTAAAATAGTGTTCCATGTTTCTTTAATAAGTGGACAGACTTTTTGAAACCATTGTTGATTACGTTCAACCAAAACACAAGAAAGTTTTTCTAAATACCAAAAGTCGATTGAATATAAAGACCAACTTCTTCGTAATTTATTTCTAGTAATTTCTATCCATTCATCAATTGAACTTTTAGTGAGTTCAATATCAAGAGGCATATATATATATTTTGGTGCTCCTGATGTTTGTTGTGCCAATTGATAACCTCTAGTTATTTCAATTTCGTTTGTTTTTGGTGAAGTTGATATACCACCCCCAATACTTATTCTTTCTATAAAATGTAAAATAACTCCCTTACGTTGATGAGTATTATCATTATAAAACTCATCTTCGTTTTCATATTCTTTAAATTGTGTTTCGAGAAAATCACAATAATTTAAACCACAAGTTTCCATCTGTATTTGCATTTGTATCCAATACATTTTTGATGGAATACCAGTTATTTCTCGATTAACGATATTTTTAATTTCCAACATACGTCCATATTTGTTAGACGCAGAATCAATGTTAATTCCATCAGGAGATGCTCCTATAAATGAATATCTGTTATGTTGGATACATCCAAAGTCTTCAATAGTTGTATTATATTCATCTTCGTATAACATTACTGACAATGGTTCATATTTCTGTCCCCAGTGCAACGGACTCATTATATTAACGCTATTGCTACTTGTTACTTCATGACCAATTTTAATAGGTAAGCATTTTTCATAGATTAAACTGTTACGGGAAGCCTCACTGCCAAATATTTTACCAACATTTGATGCAGTTATCAATTCTCGTCTAAATTTATACCATTCACTAGTGCGTTGCTCTGGTTGAGGAATTGATCGTAAATGATCAATTGTTTTCGAAATTTCACTTTTATTTTGTTGAATGTTTATATTTGTATTTTTACTTGAACGAATTGGTATTTTCTGCGACCATTCATTTCCTAAGTGAAAATAATCATTTATTACATTTTTCACAAATTTCAATGTACTATTAAAATTATTATTTGAGTCGTCGTCATTTATATCTATATCGCATAATTCAGCATCTTCCCAGTTATCTACTAGATAATGACTAATCTCATTTTCCATTTTGGAATGAAAATCTGCATCACACATGTATAATAAATTATCTTTAATGTAATCATCAATCATTTCGTAAATTGTAGTAGTAAGTTCGATTATATCATCGTCTTCTAAAGTATCTATAAATGGAGTATATGTATTTGTAGATTCACTTAAACAACTAAGTACCCTTAATAATTCAATGTTTTCTTCAAAGTCACCATCATTTTCCGATAATGAACTTAAAGAAACACTTTCGCTTATTTCATTATCCATTTTAATTATACTTATAGTATAATTAAAATTCTTCTTTAATCAATTTTATATTAATTATTATTACCACTTCTTTTAGGTGTAAGTGATTTTAATGTAGAAACTCGTTTTGTATCGACTATTCGAAGTGTAAAATTTTTCTTCTCATTGTTAAAAAATAAAGAAGGAATGGAAATAATTTGTTGATTATCTCTTGAATAATTAATATCTTTGTTTTTTTGTAATTTACCTTTGTTTAGACAATCTGAGAAAAACATTTTCAAGTTTTTAATCTCCTTTGCTGGAAGTTTATTTTCGTTACCATATTTTTCTGCATAACTATGTAATAATTGTCGTTTGACTGTTTTGTCAATTTTATTCCATTGCTCTGTCTTATTGCTTTGTTTTTCTCTCTCAAGTAATAAATCTAATTTATTAATAGTTATAGAATTATTATAATTTGTGTTCTCGTATTTATTAATATAAGGAACATGCTCGTTCTTCGGTTTAATGGAAGTTTTTTCGGGTTCTTGCTCTTCACTTTGAGTAAACATTTTTTTCGACACTTACCTTTATATTATTATACTGCGCCAATGTTTATCTTCTTTTAAAAAGAATTAAATTAAAAAACATGTAATTACAATAAATACACTTTTTAATCAAAATTAATTTGCATATTCATATTATTTTTGGCTTCTTCTTCATCGTGCTTTAGTTGTTGTGATTTATTATATATTTTTACTATCACATCATTCATATCAATTCGCTCTTTAACAATTGTATTTAAAATATGTTCAAACTTCAGATCCAATGCTTGAATCTCTATTCTATTTGTTGTATCAATAGATATTGATGTATTATTATTTAAACGCAAGAAGTTTTCATGAAATGAAAATATCATATTATCTTCCAATTTTACAATTTCAGAATTTTTTATTTTATATTGAAGACCATCATCAATTACATCATAGATTTTAAAATCATGTATATTTGCATCTGTTTTTTTTAACTTTTCATAATGATAATACACAAGAACATGATAATACATATAAAATGCAATTTGGATAATAAAATATTCTGTGTCTATTTCTAACGCTGGAATTTTATTTTTTTTCATATAATTCCTAATTGTTGCTAGTAATATTTGATAAATTTTACTTGAATTTTCAAAATTATAGATTTTAGAATGCCATCCGTGGATTATTATTCTTTCTGATTGTATATTCCTAGAAAATTCGTTAAATTTATCAATTATTGAAGATGCAATTTCATGCGATACAAAACTATGACGGCAGCACAAAACACATAAGAATGAACCCATTTTTTTTAATTGAATATAAATTAACCACCATTAATACATTCAATTTTATAAAAAAATAAAATAAGTAAATATATGGACGATTCTAAAAAAATAATACTACCGGAAATAAAAATTAAAAAGGTAACCTTGGAAAAACCTAAAAGAAAACGGATGGTAACAAATACAATGAATTGGCGACAAGCAATAGAAGAATTGAAAAATTTAGAAATGGTAAATATTGAAAATATGATCGAAACAAAAGATAATAAGTTACAAAAAATATTACTCCAACAAATAAAATCAAAAATAAATGGTTATTCATGCCAAGATAGAGAAAAGAAATTATTATGCAAAGAAAAATTTGTCACATTAACTAATGTAATAGAATTAATGAAATCATCCAATATGATTTGCTATTATTGTAAAGAAGAAACAATGTTAATGTATGAATATGTGCGAGAACCAAAGCAATGGACATTGGAACGCTTAGATAATTCTTTTGGACATAACAATGATAACGTTGTTATATCATGTTTAAGTTGTAACTTAAGAAGAAAAACAATGGCATCGGAGCGATATATAAAAACTAAGGCAATGGCTAAAATTATTAAATTGGATAATTAACACTTTTTGGTGTACCAATTATACAGATCATTTGCCATTCTTGGTCCATTATAATATTCAATTTTATTTCTGCAAATTTTAAATAATGTTGGATATCCATCTACTTCTATTTTTTTGTCACCATTAGGAAAATGTTGTGCATTAAAATCATTAATTTGTTGTTGTAATGAAATATTGTACATATCATTTTCAGCAGTTTCACCCATTTCATAAAACTTAAATTCGACATTTTTTAATGTTCGACCAGTATTTAATTTTATCATTTCTTTCATTTTTTTCCATTCTGGTTTTAAACTTTTGCAATGACCACACCAATCTGCATATATTTTTCCTATAATTATTTTTTTTTTATTTTTTCCACCAATAAGATCACTGTTATTGTTCCTAGTGTCTTTATTTATAGTAGGAAGTTCATTTACTAAAGAATCATTTTTTTCATTGTTACCACCTCTTATGTTTTTTCTTGTTTTTTTATTACGTTTTGTTTTGTTAGGTCGTCCAATTTTACGTTTTATATGTTTTGATTGTTTATTTCCCATTTATATTAAGAGTAGAAATAATATCAAACATTTTTCTATCGTTTTAAATATATAGAATATGAATTCCATATTAAAATGGTTCTCTAATTATGGATGGTTATTATTTATTTTACTAACATTTTTCATTGGTATTTTTTTTATATTTTGGATGGGTAATACAGAAACTAAAGAATATGGTATTACAAAAATAGAAGAAATTGAAGAATATATGTTAAATAAAAAAGAAGATAATATTTCAGACAATAATGTTTTAGCAAATAATCCTTCTCCTGAAATTCAAACGACACCTGTAGAATATAATTCTACACTTGAAGAGGAAAATATTGAAATCGAACCTGTTCCTTCACCATTATCTGAAACAGGTGAGGAATTAAAACATGAAACAGATGATTTGTGTCCAACATTACTCATTAAACGCGGGGATCAAGTAATGTTATTTAATAAAAATGTTCCTGAAATGCCCGGTGAGAATCCAATTTTCTTCGATAATTTAGAGCAATATAAGGAATATGTTAAGAAACAACGAGAGTTATATGATCAAAATTGCCCTGTTTTGTTTTTGCAAGAAGAAGTCAATGCACAAGGTGAGAATATATACAAAATGCGCAATATAGAAGGCATTGATAATGTAGATCCTATTATGTTTGGTTCTATTCAAGATTATTTTTTAAGTAAAACAGATGTTATGCCTAAATTCGGACCACCGCAAGGACCCAGTGCATTTAATAATCCAACAACAAATACAGGAATAAGTTTAGCCAATTATAGTGTTCCTCACAAAAACTTGCCTATGCAATTTAAAACAGAACAACCATTAGTCTCATATTCTGATGCTAACCGTGATAATAAACCATATAATCAAGGTTATTATGGATTTGATCCTACTAGTCAATATGTTGGAAGATTCACGGTTTTAGATCAAATTCATAATTCTACAATGACGCAAAACTCTGATGGATTAAGTAATAACCCAATGGATCCAAATTGGGGAGGTGCAGTATTTACTGCAAATAAAGTAGAAGAAGGTGTATATGAAGGTAATAGTGTTCAACCACCCACTGTACCAACTGTTTTACAGAGTTAAATTAAATATTTAATAATATTTTGAATCACATTTTTACCTAATTTTCTTTGTTTTCCTTTAGTTTCACATATAATATTGTCCAAACAATTTGGATCTGCTTTCACACAATCAATTAAATTTGATATAGTTTGAAATTGTTTCATAATAGAAATTGCTGATACAGAACTAATACCAGGTATTTGACATAATAATATTTCACCTATATTTTCAGGTGTAATGTTATCCTTTTTCGTTTTTTTAACTACGGTACAATAGTTGGCAACACTATCTCCGCCACTTTGGTTTTCAGGTGTCCAAGGATAAATATCTTTTGCAATAAGTTTTTCTAATTTTGCTGCATTAAAACATATCCATTCTGCGGTTTCATTAATAGAGGTCGTTTTAACAACACAAAAACCTTTTATAAATTGTAACGTATGCATTGCTGAATACACCATTTTTTTTTCAGTTGGATTTAATAATTGAGAAAATCCGCCTTCAATAATATAAACAATATGATGTCTATATAGTCCTGATGAATTGATTAAACGGAATGATTGTTCTTCATACCTTCCATCTTTAATACTAGCAATTAAATCGGTCAAAGATTTACGTTCAATAATAAGAATTTCTTTTTCATCATTTTCATAGTGTATATCTCCAAGATTCAGAACTTTTTTTTCAATAGTCATATCAAAAGATAATTCTTGACATTTTTCCAATACCAGATTATATAATCTTGTTTCGCGTTCATCCAAGATAATTTTCATAATGTAATGAATAACATTACATTATAGTAATTATATTGTTTTATAAAATGTTTATTTTAGTTTTTATTCTAAATTTTCAATTTATAAATTTAGTTAGTTCCTGGGATAGTCCAGTAAGGATTTGGTGTTAATGTACTTGAAATAGGTTTAAGAGCTTTGTGAGGGTTAAGAGTTTTTTGAAGACCGAAAATAACTTGACCCTTAGCATTGGTTAAATTAGGTAAAGTGTTGCGTGTTTGTGCAACATCAAGAGCAATCCATCTCATAGCAGGAGCAGTTTTCAAGGGAACAAGACCGGCTTTCTTGTTACCACCACCTAGATAAAAGTTGGTCACGGCATTTGAACTAATACGAATACCATTAGATGAAGTCATTTGTCTTTTAGTCATTCTGTTGTGCGCCACCATTCTAATATATATATTAGTAAAAGATAAAAAAAAAATTTTAGTATAAAATTTATTTGAAAATGATTTAGATATTCATACCTAAATAATTTAGTGATAAATATGAAAACTGATACAATTGAAAATACCCGTATTACAGACGATGATATTCGTATTGAAAAAAATGAACATGGACAAGAAATTTATATATTTGATCCTTTCAATCCGCTAAACAAACTTATTTCTAAAGAAACCATCCAGGATTTTCTAAAAAAATATGGAATTGATGCCCCTATTGCTAATCCAGAACTATATAAAAGAGCATTTATTCATCGTTCTCATTTAAAACGTCCGGATATTGAAAATGAAAAAAATAACATAATAATTGTGCCTAAACCTAGCGATTGCTTACCTTTAAATACCAAATCAAATGAAAGATTAGAATTTATTGGGGATGGTGTATTAGAATGTATTACTAAATATGTATTATACAAGCGTTTTCCCAAAGAAAATGAAGGGTTTATGACAGAAAAGAAAATTGCTTTGGTAAAAAATGAATCCATTGGTAGAATGGCATATGAAATGGGTTTGCATGAATGGTTAATTATTTCAAAAAATGCCGAGGCAAAACAAATACGTACAAATCTAAAAAAGTTGGGGTGTTTATTTGAGGCGTTTTTGGGAGCACTTTTCCTAGATTTTAATAAAATAGAGGTGAAAGATGAAAATAATTGGTTTTCGGATGTCTTTATTACAGGACCAGGATTTCAAATGGCACAAATATTTGTAGAAAGTGTTTATGAAAAACATGTAGATTGGATTAATTTGATTAAAAATGATGATAATTATAAAAATATATTGCAAGTGCGTATTCAAAAGGAATTCAAAGTTACACCTGATTATTTAGAAATGTGCGAACACAACGCAGAAACTGGTTATCACATGGGTGTTTATTTATGTTTAGGACAACCTATTCACTCTGTATCTGTAAATCATGCAAAATTAATTACTGATTTTGACTCGTTTGCAACAATACATCAACATATGTGTAATTATGGTAAAGTATTTATAAATTTGGGAAAAGGGGTACATAAAATAAAAAAGAAAGCAGAACAAGTTGCTTGCGAAGAAGCATTGCGAAGTTTGCAAAATTTTGCATAAAATTGATGGTTTGATTTTAGTCTAGTTGAATATAGATTAAAATTTAAAGAAATAATGAACTACTTTTCAGATAGAAGTTTTGTTGGATGTATTCCTCACAAGAGAGAAGGTACATATTGCACATTTAATGTAAATAAAATACCTGTAGAAATACATCGAAAGATATATTCTTATATACGCGATGAAGTGATGTTACATACATGGATGGAAATATATGACATGGACGAAATGATAGATGGAATATGTAATATAGATTACAATGCTGCAAACACGCAAGTTATAAGTAATGTTTATTCTCTTTATGATAAGGACGAAGCAAAATATTTATTATGGAGACATACGATGCCAGTAAAAGAAAAAAGAACGGGGTATTGGTACGATGATAGTATGACGGATTATTATAAATTTGCAAAAGATTTGGGAAAAAAGATGACAATT
>MDTB01129945.1_pt1 | contig 15657 bp, 17 predicted proteins | sample 811161 | NCBI WGS metagenome assembly MDTB01 (sample SAMN05326650, study PRJNA326480) | marine metagenome | isolation source: seawater | place: Mediterranean Sea | collected 2009 | reverse complement strand
TCTTGGAACCTTACATTGTGACCAATTTGATCTTTTAAATTTCTCATTAACCATTTAGCATTACTAATTCTTTTATTTACAAATTTATTAATTTTTATGATAAAAGGTTTGTTTTTGTAGACACTGGATACAATTTAAGAGCAACTGAATTGCAGGCTTCAATTGGGTTATTACAATTAAAAAAACTTAATAAATTTGTAAATAAAAGAATTAGTAATGCTAAATGGTTAATGAGAAATTTAAAAGATCAAATTGGTCACAATGTAAGGTTCCAAGAAACACAAACTAATGGCAAACATAGTTATTTTGGTTTCATAATAATCTTGAGAGAAAATTGTAAATTAAAAGTTCCACAAATTAGAAAAACATTGTCTAAAAATAATGTCGAGAGCAGACCAATAATTTGTGGAGATATATGTAAACAACCTGCTTTCAAATACATAAAACATAGAACAGGCAATAATAAAGTTGCTAGATATATTATGGATAGAGCATTTTCTGTAGGTATTCATCAGAGTCTAATAAAAAAAGATTTAATTAAAATACAAAAAACACTAATTAAAATTTTGAAATAAATGTTGATCTCTAGAACGCCATTCAGAGTTTCACTTTTTGGCGGTGGAACGGATCTTAAAGAATGGTTAAATAATGATAACAAAGGCAAGGTTTTTAGTTTAGCAATAAACAAGTACTGTTACATAACACTTAGAAGTTTGAATGAATTTTTTGATTATCGATATGCTATTACTTATCATAAAAGAGAGCATGTAAGCACATATAAAAAAATAGAACATCCGGTAGTAAGAAATTTAATTAAATTATATGGAAAAAATTTAAGATTAGAAATTGAGCATAAATCAGATCTACCCGCGAGATCAGGCATAGGATCCTCTTCTTCATTTAGTGTTGGTTTATTAAACTCTTTTTTGTCCAAACAAAAGCAAATCACAAAAAAAACTCTATCAAAAAAAGCAATAAATTTAGAGCAAAATATCTTAAAAGAGTCTGTTGGTATCCAAGATCAGATTAGAGCAGCTTATGGTGGTATTGGTTTTATAAATATGAACAAAAATAACTTTTATGTAGATGACTTGAAAAAAAATTGTAAACCAGCAAAGAAAATAGAGGAGTCACTTTTATTAGTTTACTCAAATTTATCTAGAGATGCATCCAAGATTGAATCTGTTAAAATAAAAAATTTAAAAAACAACAAAAAAACTATTGATAGTATGAATTTTATTTATGAAATTGCATGCGAAGCAGAAAAAAGAATTATTTCTAAAAATTTTAATTTAAAGGAGATGGGTGAATTATTGAGCGAACAATGGCAATATAAAAAAAAATTATCTAACAATATCACCAATAGTAATATAGATGAAATTTATAGCTCAATAATTCGGGACGGAGCTTATGGTGGAAAATTGTTAGGTGCGGGTTCAGGTGGATTTATGGCTTTTATTGTAAAAAAAAGTTATCAAAAAAAAATAATTGAAAAAGCAAAAAAGCTCAAAGTTTTAAATGTAAATGTGGACTACTCAGGTGCAAAAATATTCAACTCATCTGTGTAAATAATTATCTATCTAATAAACGTCTACCTTTCTTAATTTCCTCTCTCCAAAAATTTAATAGATCAAGCATTGTTTTTTCAAATGATATTTCTGGTTTCCATCCAGTATGTTTTCTGAATTTTGATGTGTCTGGTACTTGAAGATCTGCATCAATTTCTCTAATTCGTTCAGGATCTTCAATAATTCTTATTTTATTTTTATCTAGGTTTGATATTTTTATCAAATAATCTAATATATCAGCTATCTTGCAAGAATAGTCACCGCCAATGTTGTATGTTTCTCCAGGAATTGGATTAATTGTTAATAACATATAGTAGGCTCTAACAGCATCCCTTACGTCAGCTACAGTTCTAAGAGAATTTAAATTTCCAACTTTTATTATTGGTTCTATTTGCTTTGCTTCAATCAAAGCTATTTGTTTGGCAAATGTAGATTCAGCAAAAACATCTCCTCTTCTTGGACCAGTATGTGTAAACATTCTTGTAATTAAAATATTCATCTTATAGGCCTGGGCATAAAATGAAGCAATTAAATCAGATCCACTTTTCGAAATAGCATAAGGTGATGCTGGATGAAATCTGCAATCTTCTTTAATTGGAATAAATTCTTTTGGCACTTTACCAAAAACTTCCGAAGAAGAGCAAACATGTATTTTAGCATCTGGACAATATTCTTTTGCAGCTTCAAGTAACTTACATGTTCCAATTATATTAGTATTTAAAGTTTCGACTGGTGAAGTAAAGCTTGTTTTTGGAAAACTATGAGCCGCTAGGTGAAAAATATAATCGAATTTATTTTTTTTAAAAATATTTTTTAATGAAGTTTCATCATTTAAATCTCCATATTCTAAAAATATTCTCTCTTTTTTATTTATTTGATTTATTATATTTTCATTATTTCTAGTATCACTTCTCCATCTTAGTAGTCCATATATTTGCCAATCAGTATTTTCATAAAGAAATTCACACATAAAAGAGCCCACCATCCCAGTAAAACCTGTAATTAGTACTTTAGAACTCATTTAACATTTCTCCTAAATATTCTATGTTTCCATTTTGAAGAACCATCAATTTATTACAATTGTTTTTTAATAATTCTTTGGAATGTGATGCAAGCACTAGAATTTTTGATGATTTAATTATTTCCTGTAGTTTTAAATTTACTTTAGAAATAAAAGATTCATCTCCAGCACTTAACCATTCATCCATTAACAAGATATCACCTTCTATTTGTGAAACTATTGAAAAAGCAAGCCTAAATGACATACCTGATGAATAAGTTTTTATAGGCAAATGGAAATATTCCTCTAATCCTGAAAAATTTTTTATATCTTCAAGTTTTTTTTCAAAATTTCCCTTAAAGTCTGCTACAATTAATCTGAATTCTGCTGCTTTTTCTCCTGTAAGTTCGGCATTAAAACCATATCCAATATTAAGCAAATTATTTATTTTTCCCGTAACATTTATTGTTCCTGTTGTTGGCGGATATATTCCAGCTATTGTTTTTAAGAGTGTTGATTTTCCACTTCCATTTGGCCCGAATAATCCAACCTTATCTCCTTCATTAATTTCAAAGTTTAGATGATTTAATGCATTTATTACTGTAAATTTATTATGTTGACTAATTGTACCACCTAGTTTTTTAACCATACTTCCCACAACAGCTTTCCTTAATGAATAATTCTTATGAGTATTTACTGGAAAACCAACTGAAGTATCTTGAAATTTTATCATAACTTATTGCATCCAATATATAATTCTTTTTGAATATTTTTTATACACGTATCTAGCAATGAAAAAATTTATGATTGTAATTACAATAAGTATTAAATAGGTACTAATTTCAGGCATTCTACCTAACAATGGGTCTCTAGCCGCTGAAACAAAGTACCAAAAAGGATTTAATTTTAAAATTATTATTGCTCTTGATTTAAATGAAATAGGATCCCAAATTATTGGAGTAACAAAAAAACCAATTTGCATAATATTTGTTACTAAACTTGGTATATCTCTAAATCTTTCACTTAATGTTGCCAACGTAGTTACTACTAAAATACCATTTATCAAAATAAAAAATACACCGATTATAAAAAGTAAAAAAATTGGACTGTAGGGATATTTTGTAAGATAAAATATAAAAAATATAGAAAAAAAATTATGAAAAAATATTATCAAATTTGAGCAAACAACTTTATATACAAATGTAATTGGATTTATACTAAGCTCATTTAGAAATTCTTTGTGACCAGAAAAACATTTTGTTCCTTCATTTAAAGTTCCATTTATAAGATTCCAACAACAAAACCCACACGTTAAAAAAGGCATGTAGGTTTCAGGAGGTATATTAAAAATTCCTCCATAAATATATCCAATACTAAAAACTAAAACTATTTGACTTATTGTAATCCAAAAAGGACCAATGAAGGATCCGACATATCTGTTTTTTATTTCTAAAAGGCTTAAAAAAATCCAAATTCTCCTATTTTTAAAACCTTTAATTAATTCAGTAAGCATATTGTTGAAATCAATAGTTTATTATAATAAAGAACTAATATACTAAAATTTAAAATGAACAAACAAAATGTGTATAAATATTACTCAATTGAGTTAAACGAAGCTATTAAAATAAAAAAAAAACTTATAAATAAGAAAAACGACTTTTTAAATATTTACAAACTTTTTTATTCTACTTTAGAAAATAATAATAAAATTATTTTTGCAGGCAATGGCGGAAGTGCATCAGATGCACAACATTTGGCTACAGAACTAACAGTACGATATAAATATAATAGAAAAGCATTGTCAGCTATTTCGTTAGCTACTGATACATCAGCACTCACAGCCATAGGTAACGATTTTGGATTTCCATATATTTTTTCTAGACAAATAGAAGCAGTAGGTCAAGAAGGGGATTTATTCGTCGCAATAAGCACATCGGGTAATAGTAAAAATATTATTAATGCTGCAAAAACTGCAAAGAAAAAAAAAATTAAAGTGGTTAGTTTTCTTGGAAAAAAAAAATCAATTTTAGAGGATTATTCCGATGCATTTATTAAAATTCCAACCTTTACAACAGCAAGAATTCAAGAGGGCCATATATTTATTGGTCAAGTTATTTGTGGTTTAATAGAAGAGAATTATAAAATAAAATGATCAAAGTATTTATAGCTGGTCACAATGGTATGGTTGGTAGTGCAATCTATAGGTTGTTAGCTAAAAAAAAGAAATTCACTTTATCTGTTATTGATAAACAAAAATTAGATCTTACAAATCAAGCAAAAGTAATCAATTTTTTTAAAAAAAAAAAATTTGATCAGGTATATATAGCTGCTGCAAAAGTAGGAGGCATTTACGCTAACAATACTTTTCCAGCACAATTTATTTATGACAACTTAATGATTGCTTGTAATATAATTCATGCTTCTTATATAACTAATGTAAAAAAAATTCTTTTTCTTGGCTCAAGCTGTATTTATCCAAAATTTTCAAAACAACCAATGCATGAAACTGAACTCTTAACAGGTATTTTAGAACCAACAAACGAACCATATGCTATAGCAAAAATTGCAGGAATTAAACTATGTGAAAGCTATAATAGACAATACAAAAAAGATAAAGTGGATTTCAGATCAGTTATGCCAACTAATCTTTTTGGAATTGGTGACAATTATCATCATAAAAATTCACATGTTATACCTGCTTTAATAAGAAAAATTCATTTAGCAAAAGTAAAAAACTTAAAAGAAGTCGAAATTTGGGGTTCAGGCAAAGTATTTAGAGAGTTTTTGTTCGCTGATGATCTTGCAAAATGTTGTTTCGAAATAATGAAATTATCAAAAAAAAAATTCTATCAATATACCGAACCACAAAATTCGCACATTAATATTGGTTCAGGTAAAGATATTAAAATTGAGGATTTATCAAAAAAAATTTGCAAAGTAATTGGTTATAATGGAAGACTAAAATTTAACACTTCTTATCCAGACGGTCATCCAAAAAAGTTATTGAATATTAGTAAATTAAAAAAATTAATTAATATTGAATTTACGAAAATAGATGAAGGTCTTAAAATTGCATACAATGATTATTTAGACAAAAAAAGTCAAAATAATTAAAAACAGTAATTCAAAATAATAAGCATAGTTAATGAACAAAAAAAATAGATTAAACATACTACATATTAGTTACTCATTAGATATAGGGGGGGCCGCCAGAGCAGCTCATAGAATACATTTATCTTTAATTAAAAGTAATGTTAATTCAAAAATTTTGACTATAAAAAATAGAAATAATTATTTAGGTAAAAATTATATTTCACCAAAAAGTTTACTTGATGTTGATGCAATTGGAATTAAAAAGATTTTTCAAGTAATATTTCAATTTTTTCTTGGACAAAGGCATCAAAAAATTAGTTTAAATATTTTTCCGAGTAATTTTCACAAAATAATAAATTTATCAAACATTGATATTGTAAATATTCACTGGATAGGAAATGAAACTTTATCATTAAAAGATTTAGCTAAAATTAAAAAACCTATTGTTTGGACTATGCATGATATGAGTCCATTTAAAAATATCGAGCATTATGATTTAAATATTAAAAGAAATAAAATTTATAACAAAATTTCTAAAATAAATTTTTTAAGAAAAAAAAAAATTATATAATAAAAATTTTGACTTTATATCTGTTAGCAGATGGCTGAAGAATATTGCAAGCAAAAGTAATTTATTAAAAAAAAAAAAATACACATAATAGGCAATACGATCGACACCTCTTTTTGGAAATCTAAGAATAATTTGATTATAAAAAAAAAATTAAATATTGAAAAAAAAAAGTTTATAATTGGTTTTGGAGGATTATTTAATACTAAAGATAATATAATTAAAGGAACTGATTTATTAGAAGATTTACTTTATTCAAATTTTTTTAAAGACAATAAACAAGATTTCTTATTTGCATTTTTTGGAAATGGAAAACTTAGGAAATTTCAAAAAAATGGTTTTGAAATAATTAATTTTGGTAAATTAAACTCTGATAAAGAAATTTTAGAATATTATAATATATTGGATATTTTTCTTAATTTATCTAGACGTGAAGCATTTGGCCAGACAGTTTTAGAAGCTCAATCTTGTGCTATTCCATGTTTGGCTTTCAAAAATACTGGTGCCTCAGATATCATTTTAAACAACAAAACTGGTTGGTTATTAGACAATTATTCAATTAAAAATTTAGAAAAAATAATTAGATTTGCCTTTATCAAAAGAAACAAAATTAAATTAATGGGTAAGTCAGCTAGAACGAATGTAATAAAAAAATTTGATACTAAAATTATTTCACAAAAATATTTAAAAGTTTATAAAAGTATTTTAAGTAAAAATATTTAACTAATAAATTATATAAAAATGTATGAATTGTCCGTTCTTTTTCCAACTTTAAACGTCGAGAAAAAATGTATCCAAAGTTGTTTAAAATCTTTAAAAACACAAACTTATAAAAATTTTTTGTTATTAGTTATTGATAATAATTCTATCGATAACACTATTAAACTTATATCAAATTCAGGGATTGACTATAAGATAATATCAAGAAAGGATAAGTCGTTTAATGATGGAGTTAACAAAGGAATGAAAAAAGTTAAATCTAAATATTTCACAATAATAAGTTCAGATGATGTTATAAAAAATAAAGATTATTTTAAGAATTTGGTTGAATATTTAAATAATAATAAACAGGTGGATATAGTTTTTCCTGAATATTGTGAGATTATAAATAATAAATTTTATAAAAAAAAACAACCTAAAGAATTTAAAAAGGTTGCACACGATATAATTGTGCCTGGTTTAGGCTGGGTTGCAAAAAAAAAAATCATTAAATGTTCAAATTTTCCTTTAAATTTAATTGCAAGTTCAGATTATTATTTTTTATTAAAGTTGTTTAAAAAAGGTTTTATATTCAAAAGATTATATGGAATTTACTATTGTTTAAGAATTGGTGGAAATTCATTTAGGTATGCGTTTACAAGTTTTGCTGAAAGAAGAAATATATCTATTAAATTTGGAGGAAAAAAATATCTTATTTATCTAAAATATTATATATTATGCATTAAATTTATAATAAAATTTAAAATCTTAAATTTATTTTCTAAAGATCTTGACATTAAAACATAAAAAAAAAATTGCTTTAATTACTGGAATAACAGGACAGGATGGTTCTTATCTTGCAGAATTTTTAATCAAAAAAAATTATATAGTACATGGAATTAAAAGAAGATCTTCTTCAATCAACACCAAAAGAATTGACCATATTTATGAAGAAATTCAAAAAAAAAATGCAAAACTAATCCTACATTATGGAGATTTAACAGATAGTTTGTCCATCTCAAATTTAATTTATAAAATTAAACCTGACGAAATTTATAATTTAGCAGCACAATCTCATGTATCTGTATCATTTGAAACACCAGAATATACCTCGAATGTGATAGCGTTGGGAACATTAAGAATTTTAGAAAGCATTAGGCAACTTGGATTTGTTAATAAAACAAAATTTTACCAGGCTGGATCATCAGAAATGTTTGGTGGGATAGACAAAATCCAAAATGAAAAAACTAAATTTTATCCTAAAAGCCCTTATGCGGTTGCGAAAAGTTATGCTCATTGGATTACTATAAATTATAGAGAGGCTTATAGAATGTTTGCTTGTAATGGAATTTTATTTAACCATGAAAGCCCATTAAGAGGAGAAACTTTTGTAACAAAAAAAATTGTAAATGGTTTGTGTAGAATTAAAAAAAAAAAATCTAAAAAGCTATACTTGGGAAATATTTATTCCAAAAGAGATTGGGGCAGTGCCAAAGATTATGTTGAGGCTATGTGGCTTATTTTGCAAGAAAAAAAACCTGATGATTTTGTGATTAGTAACAATAAATCTATTTCGGTAAAAGAATTTATTAATATAGTTTCAAAAAAGTTGAATTTCAAAATATTTTGGAAAGGAAAAGGCATCAACGAAAAAGGGTATGACAATAATGGTAATATAATTGTAGAAATTGATAAACGTTATTTAAGACCTCAGGAAGTAAATTATTTAAGAGGAGATTATTCAAAGGCAAAAAAAAAACTAGGTTGGAAGCCAAAATCAGATATTTATGCCTTAATTGATGAAATGATTAAATATGAGCTTAATGAATTGTGATTAGAGTCTCAATAGTAACAGTAGTAAAAAATAAAGTAGATGAAATTGAAAACACAATAAAATCTGTCTTAAAACAAAATTATAAAAATTTAGAATATATTGTAGTTGATGGACTTTCTACAGATGGGACGTATAAAAAAATATTGAAATATAAAAAAAAAATTAAGATTATTCAAAGTAAGGATATCAATTCATATACTGCATTAAACAAGGGAGTCAAATTAGCAAAAGGAGATTATATCGGTCATTTAAATGCTGGAGATATATATAAATCAAATAATACTATAAAATATTTGTTATCTAAAATTAGTAAAGAAGTTGATTATTTTTTTTCAAATTTAACTATTGTTACTAAAAAAAAAGAAATACAAAGAGACTGGATTTTTCAAGTTAATAAAGTAGATAAATTTAATTTTTATAAAATTGCTCATCCAACTCTTTTCATAAATCAAAGAATTAAAAAATTATATTCTTATAATGAAAAATATAATATTTCTGCAGATTTACATTATTTACAAAAAATTACTTCAAATAAATCACTCAAGTGGAAATACTTAAAAGTAAATAGTATTATAATGGAATCTACTGGAATAAGTTCTATTTATAAAAATCCAATCAAAAAAGGGCATCAAGATTTAAGAATATTAATTAGGGAATTTGGATTTATTATTGGAATTTCAATTTATGTTAAAAAAATATCAACTAAAATTCCAAATTATATAAAGAACTTAATTATTAAAAAGATAATATGAATGAAAAAAACTTAGTTATATTATGTGGTGGAAAAGGAAAAAGGTTAGGAAAAATTTCAAAAATAACTCCAAAACCTCTAATACAAATAAAAAAAAAACCATTTATTGAATATATAATTAATTTTTATCAAAGATATGACTTTAAGAAAATTTACCTAATTGGTCATTATAAGTCAGAACAATTTTTAAAATTATATAAAAATAAAAAGTTTAATTTTATTAATTGCGAATTTTTAAAAGAAAAAAAACCACTTGACACAGGTGGGGCTTTAAATGTTTTAAAAACTAAAATAAAAAGCGATTTTATTTTAGTAAATGGAGATAGTTTTTTGGATTATAATTTTTATGATTTTAAAAAATTCCATTATTCAGATGAAAATCATTCAATGATTATAACTAAAAATAAAAATTATAAGTCTAATAGTAAACTTAGCAAATTACAAATAAAAAAGAAAATTATCTTCTTTTCAAAAAAGAATACATTCATGAATGCTGGAATTTATTTTTTTAAAAAAGAAATTTTTAAACATATTAAAAAAAATAAAAAAATTTCTCTAGAAAAAGATATTTTACCAAAATTAATTTTAAATAAAAAAATAAAAGGATATTATTCTAATGATTTTTTTATAGATATTGGAACCAAAAAAAATTTATCATTTACTAAAAAAAAATTTATTGAAAAAATTAAAACTCCAGCAATTTTTTTAGATAGGGATGGTGTTTTAAATAAAGATACAGGCTACCCTTTCCAGTTTAATAAATTTATATGGATTAAATCTACTTTAAAATTCTTACAAAAATATAAAGATAAAAAAATCAAAGTTTTTTTAATAACTAACCAAGCAGGTATAGCAAGAGGAATGTTTAAAGAAAATCAATTTTTATATCTTCAAAAAAAAATAAAAAAATTTTTAGCAAAAATTAATATTTTCATTGATGATGTAAAATATTGTCCACATCATCCTATTTTTGGAAAAGGAAAATATAAGATTATATGCAAGTGTAGAAAACCTGGCGATAAAATGATCAAAGATATTTTTGATTATTGGAGTATCAATATAAATAGATCAGTTTTTATTGGAGATAGTCAATCTGATTTACTCGCTGCAAAAAAAAGTAATTTAAAATTTTATTTTCCCAACAAAAGAAATTTCATTAAAATAAATAAATTCTATGAAAAAAAAACTAATAAGCATAACAGGACTTTATGATAAAATTTTTTTTGATGAAAAATAATATTATCAAAAAAAATACATAGTTTTCAAAGATAATTTCAGTTTAAATATTTTTGAATTTAGGAAGAAATAATTTTTTTAATTTTTTTGTAAACTAATTTAGAGGAAAAGGTATGATTGACTTTATTAAAGGAATTTAAAGCATTTCTTTCTAAATCCTCATTTTTCATTTTTAAAAATTTTTCTATTCCGTCAAGCAAATGAGCAATATTATTTTTTTTACACAGATAGTGTTTCGTATTTTTAAGAATAAAGTTATGTCCATTGTTTTTATAAGCAACAACATATAACCCTGACATCATAGCCTCCATAACAGATGTTCCAGCACCTTCGGTATATGATGGCGATACCAAACAATCTATTTTATGGAATATATTTTTAAAACTTTTAATATTACCTAAATAATTTATATTTGGATTTGATTTAATTTTACTTAATAAATTACTGGGAACTCTACTTTCACCAACCAAAGATTGATTGGTTGGTCCCGCTACAAAAAAATTTAAATTTTTATCCTTTTTTTTTAGAATATTTGCAAGTTCTAAAAATTCAAATATTCCCTTCTCTTTTATTAGCCTAGCAAAAAAAAGAAAATTTTTTTTTTTATTAATTTTCTTTTTTTTAATTAGCTCAACACCTTCGGTCGGCATTAAATAAGTTTTTCCAAATATATTAAAATTATTTTCAAACCAAATTTTATCATATGGATTTATAAAAATTATCTTATTTGGTTTTTTTAAAATATAATTTACAATTTTAAATAAACAAAATATGAAAAATTTATTTTTTTTTAAAAATAGAGAACCAGCTCCCGCTATGACATAAATAGTTTCAACATTTTTATAAAGAAAATTTATTAGACTAATATATAATTGATACCTCCATGAGTAAATTATAATTTTATCTGGTCTAAATAAGTTTATTTCTTTCTTTAATTTATAAAAAAAATTTATTAATTTTATATTCTTTAATTGTTTAAAATTAATTTTATTAGATAAATTAATGGGTCTTTTTGAGGGAGTTAAAATTTTTATCCGATATTCTGAACTTAGTTTATTTAAATAATGTGATCTAAATTTTTCAATGGAAAAACTTGTATTCGAAATAACTAATATTTTCTTCATTTATTTTTATTATATATGATTAATTAGTTTATAGTTATTTTTACGTATATTTAATGTTTTAATTCTAATCATAAGATATATTTACTAATATAATTTATGAAAAAAAAAAATATTTTAATAGTTGTAGCACATAGAGATGATGAAACTTTTGGATGTGGAGCCACCATGGCAAAGTTATCAAAACAAAACTATAATATTTTTGCTATTTCAATGACGGATGGCGTATCTGCTAGACCAGGAATAAATAATACCAAAATTAAAAAAAGATTTAAAAATTCAATTAAAGCATCAAATATTTTAAAATTTAAATGGCTTAATGATTATTCAGGTAAATTTAAAGACAATAATATGGATAGTGAAGACCTTTTAAAAATAATTAAATTAATAGAAAAAACAAAAAAAAAAATTAACCCTGAAATAGTATTTACCCACTATCCAGATGATTTGAATATTGATCATCAAATTGTTGCAAATGCAACAATGACTGCATTTAGACCAAAAGCTAAAGAAAAATGTAAAATGATCTTATCATTTGAAATCCCATCATCAACAGATTATGCAAATTTTAAAAAAAGAATTTTTAAACCTAATTATCACGTAAATATTGAAAAATATTGGGCATTAAAATCAAAAGCTTTAAAGGCATACAAGGATGAAATTATGAAATATCCAAATAGTAGGTCGCTTAAAGGTATTGAAAATCTTGCTAAATACAGAGGAAACCAAGTTGGCTTTAAAATGGCTGAGTCATTTCAGATATTAAGATTTTTAGATAAATGAAAAAAATATTGATATGCAGTCATAATAATTTTTTTAAAAAAAAAATAAAAAAAAAAAACTATTTTTTTATTTCAAAAAAAAACAAGTTTAATTTAAATTATATAAAAAAATTAAATCCCGATTTAATTTTTTTTCCTCACTGGAACTTTATAATTAATAAAAACATATTTAACAATTTTAAGTGTATTGGCTTTCATTCATCACCACTTCCATATGGTAGAGGAGGATCGCCAGTTCAAAATATGATTGTAAGAAATAAAACTTTTACAGATGTTTGCGCTTTCCAAATAAATCAGAAATTAGACTCTGGTCCAATTTATGAAAGAAAAAAAGTAAGTTTAAAAGGTTCAGGAGATAAAATTTTTTCAAGAATATATTTGATAATCTTTAAAATGATTCAAAGACTAGAAAAAAAATTACCAAAACCAAAAAAACAATCTGGTAGAGTTACCTTTTTTAAAAGAAGAAAACCTCATCAAAGCAATCTTTTGAATATTAAAAATATTAATGAAATATATAATTTGATAAGAATGATGGATGTAAATCAAGCTAATTACCCAAAAGCATTTATAGAAAATAACAAAATTATATATAAATTTAGAGATGTTAAATTAAAAAATGATAAAATAGTAGCCAAAGTGGATATTTTAAGAAAATAGTTTTTTTGAGATATTGTTAATACTTTTGTCATCAGCAAAGATATTTTCAAAAACTTTTTTTGTTTTGTCTGGAGAGCTCTCAAACGCAATTCGCAAAATATCCATCCAATTAACATTATTTTTTTTTCTAATTTGCTGAATTTTATCTATTAATTTATTATTTCTAACAAATTGTTGATTATTTAAAACTTTATAAAGAATAATTTTTTTACCTTTTGATAAAACAGAATAACCATTTTTAATAAAAAACTTTAAAGATTTTGTATTACTTTTTTTTATATTTGATAGGATCATTCCTTTTTTAACAATGTTCTCTGAGGCTTTTAAAGCTTCACTCCCTAAATTTTGTGATTGATACTTTGGCAATATTGAAATTGAGATTTCATAATAAAATTCTTTTTTATCATAACGTATCGTACCAATTTTATGTTTATCCTTCATAATAATTAAAAATAAATCTTTCTTATTTTTTATTTTTTTTAAAAACCAATCTTTGTGCTCTTTTATAGAAATGATATTAGATGTAAAAAAATTTTTTCTTATTAATTTGTTATTACGCAGCAGAAAGGTAAAATTTAAATCAGTTTTTAAAACTTTTTTAATTAAAATTTTCATTTAGAAATATTAAATAACCTATATAAATGATTTATAATAATTAAAAATTAAACACTAATGAAAAAACCCTATTTCATAGCTGAGATTTCTGCAAATCATGTTGGTTCTTTAAAAATTGCTAAAAATCTAATTAAAATTGCAAAATTTTATGGAGCGGACGCAGTAAAATTACAGACTTATACCGCAGACTCGATGACTTTGAACTCTAATAAAAAAGATTTTTTAGTATCCAGCGGATTATGGAAAGGTGAAAAATTGTGGAATTTATATGATAAAGCAAAAACTCCTTATGAGTGGCACTCTAAATTATTTACATATGCAAAAAAATTGAAAATTACTTGTTTTAGCACTCCTTTTGACTCAAATGCAGTAGATTTGCTAGAAAAATTAAAATGTCCTTTTTATAAAATTTCATCTTTTGAGATGAATGATTTTCCATTAATTGAAAAAGTTTTATCTACAAAGAAACCATTGATTTTATCAACTGGAACCTCAAGTTTAAAGGAAATTAAAACTGTAATGAGGTTTATTAAAAAAAAAAAATCAAAAAATAATGTATCTTTACTTTATTGTGTAAGTAACTATCCAGCTTCATATAAGGATTTTAACTTAAATAATATTTCAATATTAAAAAAAGAATTTAATTGTACAGTTGGATTGTCAGATCATTCAACAGACAATAAAGTTGCAATTGCTGCAATTGGTGCTGGAGCAGAAATTTTTGAAAAACATATTGCTATTAAAGATTCAAAAAAATCGCCAGATTTTAAATTTTCGTTACTTGAAAATCAAATAAGTGAATACAGAAAATGTTTGAACGAAACTTATGAAATGTTCAAGAAAAATAAATTTTACAGAAATAAATCAGAAAAATTTTATAAAAATTTTAGAAGATCAATTTATGTCATTAAAAACATTAAAAAAGGAGATTTATTTACAGAAAATAATATTAAATTGCTTAGACCAGCTAAAGGTATTGGACCTGAATACTATAAAAAAATAATTAATAAAAGATCTTGTTCTGATATTTCTGCAGAAACATCTTTAAAAAAATCAATTTTAATTAAACTTAAAATAAAATAAATTTTTAAGATTTGAAAAGATTAGATTGTGAATTTTCAATACAAGATTTACAAACATTTGACGGATTATTATTTAAAAATCCCTCTCTGACCGCTGTCATTTCAGGCCCATTCCATATTTCACTCAATGTATTTTCTTTAATATTTCCTATAGGTAGATTTCTTCCAACTGTATTGCAGCATGGAGCCACTGTACCGTCGGAATATATAGTGACTTGTCCCCATGGTTCTGAGCAGTCATAGCTTAGGACTGATCCTTTAATATCATATTTTCCCGATTTAATATCATCATAAGCTTTAATTGATGTTTCTCTTTGAACTTCGACTGAATCTACAACTTTTATCCATTTATTTATAAATTTTTCTTTTTCTGAAAGATTTAAATCTAATGCTACAAAAGAAGTTCTTAAAATTGGCAATTCAAGGTTTAAGTCTTCACGCATATCTATAAATTTTTTTATATTTTTCTCCAGGTCACTTAATCTATTTGAATTTTTTAATCTGTCACTAACTGGTATTCTAACTTTGTTGTATGTTTTGGATGTTGCACCATCTATTGAAACAAATAATCTTGTTACAGAACTGTCTAAAATTTTTTTGGAATTTTTTTCATTTAAAAGTATTCCGTTAGTGAATAATAAGATATCC
>MDTB01234704.1_pt1 | contig 15658 bp, 19 predicted proteins | sample 811161 | NCBI WGS metagenome assembly MDTB01 (sample SAMN05326650, study PRJNA326480) | marine metagenome | isolation source: seawater | place: Mediterranean Sea | collected 2009 | reverse complement strand
CCAGAATTTAAATAATAAAAATTATAATATACTAAATAAATTTTATGAACAATCTTTCAATGTATTGTATAACTATCAACCCTGACCATCTAGAGAAAATAAAAAAATTAAATTACATACCAGTTGGTTTAGGTGACTCCAATTATTCCAATGAGTGGATGAGAGATAATACCGGAAATAATATTACCAAAAAAAATAAATTTTTTGGTGAATACACTTTTCATTATTGGATTTGGAAAAATTATTTTGAAAAACTAGAAAATAATTGGATTGGATTTTGTCAATATCGCAAATTTTGGACTGAAAAAAAAATAGAAAACAAAAATATTACTTTCAATGAATTAAATCAATTAGTTTTAAAAAATATTTCTGAGAATTATAATAATTATGACTCAATTTTAGGAGAACCTTTCTTTGTTAACCAGTTTAGATTTTCAAAGTTTATAAAAAGAAATTTAAAAAAAATGTTATTTTCTCCATCTTTATTTTTTGACAAAAGAAAGAGAACTTTAAAATTTCACTTTGATATGTGGCATGGACATGGAAATATTGACAGAGCAATAAAGCTATTAGAAAAAAAAGAAAAAAATGATTTCATTGATTTCATGAACAATAATGTTTCTTTTAATCCTCACAATATGTTTATTTGTAAGTCAAAAAGTATCTTAAAATCATACTATGAATCAATTTTTCCTTGGTTAGAAAGATGTGAAAAAGAATTTGGTTATGAAAATTTAAAAGGCTATGGTATGCAAAGAATTTACGGGTTTCTTGCAGAAAGGTACATGTCTTTTTGGTTTAAAAAATATACAAAATTTAAAACTTTGCCAATTTATTTTCAAGATATTTCTGATTTTTAGATTTAAATTATTATTATTTTTTTTTAATTAAGAAATTTAAGTATTTTGAATACAAACAGTTGCCATAAAATTCAATAGCCTTAAAAATTTCTTTTTTCCCAACCCATTTGTTATTGAAAGCTATTTCCTCTAGGCAAGCTATCTTAAAACCTTGTCTATTTTCTATGGTAGACACAAAGTTAGATGTACTATAAAAATTCTTAACCGATCCTGTATCCAACCAAGTCCCACCTCTACCAATAAACTCAGCGCTAAGTTCATTATTTTTTTTATATGTTTTCAGTAAATCTATTATTTCCAGTTCTTTTCGTTTTGAAGGCTTTAAAAATTTACTACGTTTAACAACTTTATTATCAAAAAAATATAAACCAGTAACAGCAAGATTTGATTTGTATTTTTTTGGTTTTTCAACCAAACTTACTATTTTATTTTTGCTATTAATTTTTGCTACGCCAAAGAGTTGCGGGTTTTTTACAGGATGAAGAAAAACTTTTGCTCCTTTTTTTAACTTAATACAATTTTTTAGTTGTTTTGTTAAACTTTGACCATAAAAAAAGTTATCTCCTAGAATAAGCGCCACATTGTCTTTACCTATAAATTTTTCACCAACTACAAAAGCATCAGGTAAACCAATAGGCTTTTTTTGTTGCGCATAACTAATTTTTATTCCTAAATTTTTTCCATTAGGTAAAATCTTTTTAAATTGCTCGACTTGACCTTTATTGACAATAATCAATATATCTTTAATGCCTGCCAACATTAAAATTGACAAAGGATAATAAATTAAAGGCTTATCATAAACTGGCAACAGCTGTTTATTTACAGCTTTTGTTATAGGACTCATTCTTGAACCGGTTCCCCCCGCTAAGATTATTCCTTTTTTTATCATAAATTTAAACCAAGTCTTTTATAAAACAATTTATTAGAAAAACCTTTGAAAAAAGAATTATTTTTAAGATACCATTTAAACGTTTCAGACAAGCCAGTATTTAAATCTTTAGCAGCTTTCCATTTAAGCTGTTTTTTTATTTTTTTGCTATCTAGAGCATATCTTAAATCATGACCCGGTCTGTCTTTAACAAATTTTATTTTTACATTTTTTCCAAGCTTAAATTTATTATTCTTCACAATTTTAATTAATCTTTTTGCTAGGGTAAAATTATTTAAGTTTATGCCAGATCCAACATTGTAACTTTCTCCTATTCTGCCTTTCATATAAATTCTTAACAAAGCATTGCAATGATCTTCGACGTGTATCCATTCTCTAGAATTTAATCCTTTACCGTATATAGGTAAGCTTTTATTATTAATTATATTAAATATTAAAGTTGGTATTAACTTTTCAGGAAATTGAGCTGGCCCATAATTATTACAACAATTTGAAATTAAAGCTTTCAATTTAAATGTTCGCACATATGATTTAATCAAGTGATCGGAACCAGCTTTTGTTGAAGAGTAAGGTGAACTAGGATTATACGGAAATTCTTCATTTGATCTTTTTTTTCCTTTTAAATCTCCAAATACTTCATCAGTTGACACATGAACCATTTTTATATTTTTTTTGCTATTTTTTTTATAAATTCTTATCGCTTCTAATAAATTATAAACACCAAGAATGTTACTATGTATAAATTTAGAAGGGTTGTCTATAGATCTATCCACATGTGTTTCTGCAGCTAAATTAAAAATTCCATGAGGTTTAAATTTTTTAAATACTTTAACTAATTTTTTTTTGTTATTTATATCAAATTTATAAAAGATATAATTTTTTTTGTTTATTTTTTTTAAATTATATGAACTTTGGGAATATGAGGCTTTATCTATATTAATTACAAAAAAATTTTTTTTTAGTAAAAATTTTACTAAATTACTTCCGATAAATCCAGAACCACCAGTTACTATGACTTTTTTCATTTCAATTTACAAGAATAGTACGATCAAATATATTAAAGTATTAAAATAATTAGAGTATAAAATCAATTATGTTTAAATAATGTCAATTAAAGATATAACTATAATAATAGCTTCATTTAGGAGTGAAAAAAAAATCAGAAAGTGTCTAACATCCATAGATGACCAATGTAACGTTATAAATGTTGAAAATTCCGATAATTCAGAACACAAAAGAAAAATAGAACAAGATTTTAAGAATGTCAGATGCATTTTAGCCGGAAAGAATCTTGGTTATGGCCATGCTAACAATCTTGGTATAAATGAAGCAAAAACCAAATATGCGTTAATTCTTAATCCCGATACAGAGCTTTTCCCTGAAACTCTTAATAATTTTTTGGTAGTTGCAAATAAAAATCCTAACTTTGCTATTATAGGTCCCAATTTAATAGTAGATAAAAAAAAAAATCAAACTCAAATTAATAACAGCCCAAACTTAAAAGAAGTAAAAACTATAAAAGGATTTGCTATGTTTTTAAACTTATCAGAGTTTAAAGAAGTTGGATTTTTTGATGAAAATTTTTTTTTCTTTTTGGAGGAGATCGATTTATGTATGAGAGTTTTAAAAAAAAATAAAAAAATTTATCTAAGTTCATATATACCCGTCTATCATGAAGGAGGGAGTTCACACGACTCAACAATAGACTATGAGATGGAATTATCTAGAAATTGGCACTGGATGTGGTCTACTTTTTATTATAACAAAAAATATAATGGATTTCTCGTTGCACTAATAATGGTTTTACCTAAATTTATTTCTTCAATTTTAAAATTTGTTTTTTATTCAATATTAAGAAATCATGAAAAAAAACAAATCTACTATCAAAGATACTCTGGTCTTATAAACTCAATTTTTGGAAAGAGTTCTTGGTATAGACCCAAAGTTTGAATATTTATTGATTTGTATATCCAATAAATATAAGAATTCATTATAAAATAAATGAAAAAACTAAAAATTTTAATCACTGGGGTAGCAGGTTTCCTTGGTTCACATTTAGCAGAAAAATTATCAGATCAAGGCAACGAAGTTATAGGTGTTGATAATATGCAAGGAGGCTATTCTGACAATGTTCCAAAAAAAGTAAAATTTTTTAAATTTGATTGTTGTGATTTAAAAAGAATGAATGAGGCTATGGAGGGTGTTGATGTGGTTTATCATTGTGCTGCCACGGCACATGAAGGACTATCAGTTTTTTCTCCATACGAAATTGGAAAAAATAATTATTTAGCTTCAGTATCTGTTTTCTCTGCTGCAATTACAAAAAAAGTTAAAAGAATAATTTATTGTTCTTCTATGGCTAGATACGGTTCACAAAAATATCCTTTCACTGAAGATATGACTCCTAATCCAGTAGATCCATACGCAATAGCAAAAGTAGCTGCTGAGCAAACTCTTATTAGTTTAAGTGAATTAAATAAAGTAGAATGGATAATAGCTGTACCACACAATATTATTGGACCTAGACAAAAATATGATGATCCTTTTAGAAATGTAGTTTCAATAATGTTGAATAGAATTTTACAAAATAAACCTCCGTTAATTTATGGGGATGGAGAACAAAAAAGATGTTTTTCTTATATTGATGACTGCCTTTCATGCTTAATACCTATGAAAGACCAAAAAAATTTAAATAAGCAAATAATAAATATAGGGCCAGATGAGGAATTTGTCTCAATAAATGAAGTTGCTGAAATTTGTTCAAATATTTCAGGAAGTAATCTTAAACCAATTTACAAAAAAGCAAGACCTCAAGAAGTAAAATATGCGACTTGCTCAGCTGATAAAGCTAGAAAATTATTAAATTACAAAACTTCTGTAGGACTTAAAGAAGGAATTTTAAAAACTTTTGAATATATTAAAGGCAGAGGCTCAAGACCATTTGAATACTACATTAATTTAGAAATTGTAAATGAGTTGACACCAGAAACTTGGTTAAAAAAGGAAATTTAATTTAGTGACCAGGAAACTCTATTAAACTCTCAGTGAAATAAGAATCGTCTTTCAATTTTTTATTACCACCAAGATCAAACAGATTTATCACAAATACAAATCCAGCAACTTCTCCTCCTGAAATTTTAACTAGTTTTGCTCCAGCTTCGGCTGTTCCTCCGGTAGCTATTAAATCATCTATAATTAAAACCTTGTCACCTTTACCTATAGAGTCCTTATGAATTTCTATAGTTGCCTTTCCGTATTCAAGTTCAAAATCCACTGAATGCCTTTCAGCCGGTAATTTATTTTTTTTTCTCATCATAATAAGAGGCTTTTTCAACTTATAAGAGACTACTGAGGCAAACACAAATCCACGAGATTCAATAGCAGATATTTTGTTAAATTTTAATTTTTTTGTAATTTCTATAATTTTGTCTATAGAATAGTTAAATGCCTCTGGGTTTTTTATCAATGTAGTTATGTCCCTAAATAAAATACCCTTCTTTGGATAGTTAGGGATCGATCTTATAAATTTTTTTAAATCCATAATTTTACTTCATTATCTAACAAAAAAGGATTAATAATTAAATCATGAAAAAAAGAAAACTCGGGATAATTGGGGGTAGTGGCCTTTATAATATTGAGGGTTTTGAAAATGAAAAGTGGAAAAAAGTTAAAACAGCTTGGGGAGACCCATCAGGACGTATATTAACAGCTAAACTTAACAATGAAGAAGTTTGCTTTGTTCCAAGACATGGTAAGGGCCATAGATTTAATCCTACAAAAATAAATTACAGAGCTAATATTGATGCACTAAAACGCTTAGGAGTAACTGACATTGTTTCTGTTTCAGCTGTGGGATCTTTACAAGAACATTTATTACCTGGTACATTTGTAATAATAGATCAATTTATAGACAGAACTTTTGCTAGAAAAAAAACATTTTTTGAAGACGATATAGTGGCCCATGTTTCTATGGCCAAACCAACAAGTCCTTCGTTAATGAAATGTTGTGAGTCAGCATTAATTAAATCAAAAATTAATTATCAAAACGGGGGAACTTATTTAGTTATGGAGGGACCTCAGTTTTCAAGTTTAGCAGAATCAAAAATGTACAGATCGTGGAAAGCTGATGTTATCGGGATGACCAACATGCCAGAAGCTAAACTGGCTAGAGAGGCAGAGATTAGATATTGTACCGTTGCAATGGTGACCGATTTTGATTGCTGGCATCCGGATCATGACGAGGTTGATGTACCCACTGTAATCAAAACTCTTCAGAAAAATGCTTCTAACGCTCAGAATATGATCAAAGAAATTATTAAAACATTTAAATCTTTTTCACCAAAAAATGATCCTGCTAACGATTGTTTAGATTCTGCAATAATAACTGATCCTAAGTCCAGAACGAAAAAAACAATAGATAAGTTGAGAATCGTAGCTGGAAGAGTACTGAAAAAAAAATAATGCATATTAACGGCAAGTCTTACAAAACTATTTGGTTTGAAAATAATGTTGTGAAAATAATTGATCAAACACAACTTCCACATAGATTTATAATCAAAGACTTAAAAACAGTTAAAGATTCTATAAATGCTATTAAGACCATGGAGGTTAGGGGAGCACCTCTTATAGGAGCCACAGCAGCTTACGGTTTGGTTTTGGCAATTATAGAAAAAAATGATCAATTATTTTTAAAAAAATCTAGTGAAGATTTAATTCAATCAAGACCAACGGCTATTAATTTAAAATGGGCTGTGGATAGAATGATGAAAAAAATTTCAGGTGTAAATAGTGAAAAAATTTTACAAGTAGCCTTAGACGAAGCAAAAGCAATTTGCAAAGAAGATATAAGTTTTTGTAAAAACATAGGTTTGAATGGATTGAAAATAATAGAAGAAATTTCTAAGAAAAAAAAAGATACTGTAAATATACTAACCCACTGTAATGCTGGCTGGTTAGCAACAATAGATTGGGGTACAGCGACATCTCCAATTTATCACGCTCATCAAAAAGGAATTAAAATTCATGTTTGGGTTGATGAAACTAGACCAAGGAATCAAGGAGCTTCATTAACTTCGTATGAATTAAATGAAGAAGGTGTTCCAAATACTGTTATAGCTGATAATGCTGGCGGTATTTTAATGCAAAGAGGACAGGTAGATATGTGCATTGTAGGAACCGATAGAACACTTTCTACTGGTGATGTAGCAAATAAAATTGGAACTTATCTAAAAGCGCTAGCTGCAAAAGATAATAACGTTCCATTTTATGTAGCTCTTCCAAGCTCAACTATAGATTGGAATATAAAAGATTTTAAAAAAATTCCGATTGAAGAAAGAAATTCTGAAGAACTCTCTCATGTGGAGGGTTTAGATGAAAATAAAAATGTTAAAAAGGTAAGAATTTATCCAGAAAAAAGCAAGGCTTTAAATTTAGCATTTGACATTACTCCAGCAAAATATGTTACTGGCCTAATCACAGAAAAAGGTATCTGTGAATCGTCTGAAGAGGGATTAAAAAAATTATTTAAGTGAAAAAATCTCAAGTTATAAAATTTGCTAAAAAATTGAATTCTACAAATCTTTCTGCTTTAAGATCTGGAAACATTTCTGTTAGAGCTAAGGAAAAAGGTTCGAAAGGTTTTTATATTACACCTTCTGGTAAAAGGTATTCCTCATTAAAAACAAAAGATATTGTTTTTGTTTCTCTTAAAGGAAAATTTGACAGAAAAAAAGGAAAACCTTCTTCAGAATGGAGGTTTCATCAAGATATTTATGTGAATAAAAAAGATGCTAAAGCTATCGTTCATGCACATTCAACGTGTGCTACGGCTGTATCCACTCACCAAAAATCTATTCCTGCCTTTCACTACATGGTTGCAGTTGCAGGAGGAGAAGACATAAAATGCGCTAAATATAGTACTTTTGGTACAAGAAATTTATCCAAAAATATTTTAACCGCTCTAAAAAAAAGATCAGCTTGTTTAATTTCAAATCACGGACAGATTGCGTTTGGAGAAAATTTAGAGAAAGCTTTTGAGCTTGCTCAAGAGATCGAAAATATTTGCCATCAATATATAAATGCACTAAGAATCGGAATACCCAAGATTCTCTCCAAAAAAGAAATGAAGGTAGTATTGGGAAAATTTAAAAATTATAAGATAGGGTAGTTTTTATGGTTAAAGTTGGGGAACACATCACGATTGATTTTCTAGGTGTAAAGAAAGATTATTCACCTTCTTTTTACGAAAAGGTAATTTATAAGATTGCTAAATCAGCCAAAGTTCAAATACTCAATGTCAACAGCCATAAATTTGAACCGCAAGGATTCACATTAGTTGCATTGCTGTCCGAAAGTCATATGAGTTTTCATACTTTTCCAGAAAAAAGAGTAATAAGCTTTGATTTTTTTACGTGTGGAAAAGTTCATCCAAAAATAGCCTTAAAGATATTAAGAAAAGAAATTCAACACGAAAGAATTGTCACAAAAAGTTTTGATAGAAACAGTATTAGTTTATATGATGATATTTATAGCACTCCAGGGCAGAAAAAATATTATGTTGTTAAAGATGTTTTAGAAAGAATTACCACAAAAGTAGGACAATATGTTGAAGTTCTTAACTTGGAAGAGTTTGGTCACGCTTTATTTATCGATCATGAAATTCAAGTTGCAGAAAAAGATGAAAAAATCTATAGCTCTAGTTTTTTTAAATCTAGTTATGATTTAAGTAAAAAAAATTCCAATGTTGCCATTATTGGAGGGGGTGATGGAGGAGTTGCAAGAGCGTGCATTGAAAATAACTCTAATTATATAGATTGGTACGAGTTAGACCCGGAAGTAGTTGATGTTTGTTATAAACATTTACCTAAAGTTTGTTCTAAAGTTAAAAAAAGCAATAAAATTAAAACTTTTTGGGGAGATGCTTTTGAAAGCATAAAATCAGTCGAAGACTCAAAATATGACAAGATATTTGTTGACCTTAATGATGATCAATATTGCATTGATCTAGCAAGAAAAAATATGAAAGGCTTAAAAAGAATTTTAAAGAAGGGTGGGGTTATAACAGCACAGGTTGGAAGCAATGATAAAAAACCAAAACAAGTTAATAATTGGTGTAAAATTTTTGAGAAGAGCTTTGGAAACGTTACTTTATCTGGCACCCACATTCCAAGTTTTGACTGTAATTGGAATTTTGCCTCTTCTATCATGAAATAATCAAAGATCTAATTGGTTAATTAATCTCTAGCATAATCTAATTTTTTATCTACAATAGATACAAATAATAGGAGGATATATGAAAACTTTAAAAAAAATATTTATTTCTTTTGTTGCTACAATTTTTTTATTAGTTGGAAATGCATATTCTGACAATGTTAAAATTGGCACTGAAGGAGCTTATCCGCCATGGAATGCAAAAGATGCTTCAGGCAAACTAATTGGTTTTGAGGTAGATTTAGCAATGGAACTTTGTAAAATCATGGGTCATACCTGCTCTATAGTAGAACAAGATTGGGACGGCATGATTCCAGCTCTTCAATCTGGAAAATTTGATGCGATTATGGCCGGGATGTCTATAACGGATGAAAGAAAACAAAAAATTAATTTTTCCCAAGGTTATGCTGATGAAGTGGCTTCATTTGCGGTGGTAAAAGGATCTAAACTTAAACCTAGAACACCGAAGTCAATTAATCTTAATGAAATTGATTCCAAAGATGAGTCAACTCTTAATGAGTTAAAAAAAACTTTTGAAGGTAAAGTTGTCGGAGTTCAAACGGGAACAATTCATCAAAATTTTTTAAAATCTGGACAAATTGGAAAAATAAATGTTTGGACTTATAAAACTCAAGATGAGGTAAACCTTGATCTGGCTGCCGGTAGAATCGATGCTGCGTTAGCTGCAGCGGTAGCTTTTGAAGACTATAATGCAAAAGCGGGTAATGTTTTAAATTTAGTCGGCCCCACTTTTTCAGGCGGTACATTTGGAAGTGGAGTAGGCGTTGGAATTAGAAAAGCTGACTCTAAGCTATTAAGCGATTTTAATACTGCAATCGATACTGCAAGAAAAAAAGGAATAATCAAAAAATTAGCTATAAAGCATTTTGGCTTTGATGCTTCTATGTAATTGAATTTCTCAGGCGATATTAACTTATCGCCTGAAAAACTATGGAACTTTTATCATTTGGTGATACTGGGTGGGGAGACGAGTTATTTAGAGCCACTCTAATGACTATAGCGGTTGCTATCACAGCTTTTTTTATTGGGTTTATTTTTGCATTTATTTTTGTTCCTTTGAAATTATCAAAAAATAAAATAATAAATTTTATCGGAAATTCTTACACAACTATATTCAGAGGAGTTCCTGAGCTTCTTATTATTTATTTATTTTTTTTTGGATCAAGTGGAGCAGTTATGTATGTCGCTAAAATTTTTGGTTACAATGAATATATAGAAATAAATGCTTTTTTAACTGGCGCTTTATCAATAGGAATTATTTCAGGAGCATACTCAACTGAGGTTTTTAGAGGAGCGATTCTTTCAATCAATGTTGGACAATTCGAAGGTGCTAAATCACTTGGATTAAAAAAGATAGTTTATTTTAACCATGTAATTTTACCTCAAGTTTTAAGATTAGCTATTCCAAATTTAGGAAATGTTTGGCAAATAACATTAAAAGATACTGCACTAATATCGGTCACCGGTTTAGTTGAAATTATGAGACAATCTTATATTGCAGCTGGATCTACTAGAAATCCATTATTTTTTTATATATTTGCGGCAGTTTTGTATTTAATTTTAACAACTTTCAGTATGAAATTTTTCAATAAATTAGAAAAAAAATATAATTTTATTTAAACCATGAACTTAATGATAGAAAAATTACCTGAACTACTTAAAGCTTCGATATTAACAATTGAACTAACTCTACTTTCTTTATTTATTGGAATTTTATTAGGACTAGTCTTTGCCATTCTAAGACTTAGTAAAAATAAAGTAGTTCACAACATATCTTATTACTATTCTTTTATATTTAGAGGAACACCACTTTTTGTACAAATGTTTATTATTTACTTTGGACTTGCTCAACTTGAATTTATTCGAGAGTCATTTTTATGGGTAGTTTTAAAAAAACCTTATTGGTGCGCTATTATAGCTTTTTCTCTAAACACAGGAGCCTACACTGCAGAAATATTTAGATCTGGATTTGAAAAAGTTGATAAAGATTTAATAGAAGCCGCTCATTCTTTGGGCATGTCTAAATATAATATTTTTTACAAAATTATTCTTCCTATAGGTTTAAAACAATCTATACCTGCATATGGGAATGAAATGATACTAATGTTGAAGGGCACTTCTTTAGCAAGTACTATCACACTTATAGATTTAACTGGTGCTGCAAAATACATAATTTCTACTCATTTTAATCCAGTAGAAGTTTTTATTTTTGCCGGAAGCATTTATTTATTTTTTACTTTTTTAATTCACAATTTTATCAAATTTACTGAAAAAAAGATGAAATATTATTAATTCTATTCGTAAGACTTTACCTCTTTAATATTTGAATTTAAAATTTCATTTATTTTGAATTTAATTTTAGCTCTTTCATCATTAAATTTATAAACATTTCTAGCAAGTTCTATAAATTCTTTTCCAAAATCTTTTTTCTTTTCAGATTCTCTTTTCTTATCTTCAATATGCCATAATTTATAATTTATATTTTTCAAATCATGTATTTGATCTGTAATTAAAGATTGGTCAGGTATAGATTTTTTAAGAGTCTCATTGAGTGATTTAAGTTCTTTTTCAACATCTTTAAGTTTTTGTTCATTGGTTATTTCTACTTTTTTTATTTCTAAAATTGTTATTTTATCGACTAATTCACCAGCTGATATTTCTGCAAATATTTTATCAATTTTAGTATTCATAATGTAATATTTGACTATACTAGAAAATTAAATATATGCAGTTAAAATAATGTCAAATGTACTGATAATCAAACATGGTTCTTTGGGGGATTTAATCCAAGCTAATGGAGCAATGGAGGATATAAAAAATTCATTCAAAAATTCAAAGATTCTATTACTCACGGCATCTCCGTATGCCTATCTAATGTCCCATTGTCCTTATCTTGATGGTGTTTTGATTGATAAAAGACTTCCGAGATGGAATTTTTTTTATCTTCATAATTTAAAAAAATTATTAACAAAATACAATTTCACACATGTTTTTGATTTACAAAATTCAAGTAGAACAAAGTTTTATAAAAAATTTTTACTACCTAAACCAATATGGTCTTCAACAGAAACATCTTTAGAACCAGGGCAAAAAAAAAAAGATTTTGATGAAGAGCCGGTTTTAGAAAGAATGGCAATACAGCTTGAAAAAAGTGGAGTCAAAACTAATAAAATTAATCATGTAAATTTATCATGGTCATTTGTTAATGTTGAAAAAATCATCAAACAACATACAAGTGGAGAATATATTTTAATCTTTCCTTTTTGCTCAAAAAAACATTTAAAAAAAAAATGGCCTTTTTTTAAACAACTGGTAAATAAATTTAAACAACTTTATAAAAATAGATATTCTGTTTTAGTAATACCCGGTCCCGGAGAGACCGAAGAAGCAAAGTCATTCAATGCAAAAGTAGTTTTAAATGAAGACAATGAGCCAGTAAATTTAAATTATTTAATAACGTTAATAGAAAATTCTTCATATGTAATTTCTAATGATACTGGACCTGCGCACATTACCTCACATTTGAATAAAAAAGGTTTAGTTTTATTTGGTAGCCATACATCAGCAAAGAAAGTAAGTATTCAAACAGATAAATTTAAGGCTTTAACAAGTAAAAAACTTTCCGATTTAACTGTAGATAAAGTTATGGATGAAGTTCAAAAAAATTTAAATTAATTTTAAGTATTGTTTAATAATTTTATTCCATTTGAAATTTTTTGAAAAATCTTGAGCGTTAGAACCTAATTTTTTATAATTCTCATTTTCAAAAAATTTTATAATAGTCTCGTATATTGAATTTAAATCATTTCCATCACATAAAAAACCAGTTTTACCATCTAATATAGCATCCTTTGCTCCACCATCTTTTCCGCCTATCGAACCTTTACCGTAAGAAGCAGCTTCAATAAATGAAATTCCAAAACCTTCAACAGATTTTTTATAAATAACTGAAGGCATTAAAAAAAGGTCGCTATTATTTAATAAAGCAATTTTTAATTGTTCATTAGTTTCATATAAGAAATTTACCTCCTTATCTAATCCAAGTTCATTTTTTAGTTTTTCCAGATTTTTTTTTTCATCACCATTTCCTATAGAAATATATTTAATATTGGGAAATTTTGATTTCAGATTTTTAATACACATCAATATATTTTGATGACTTTTTCTCTTATCTAATCTAGCCACTGTAATTATTTTTGGAAAACTGTTTTGGTAAATGTTCTTAGCTTTTTGTTCATATTCTTTTTCTATATTGATGGGATAGTCCGACCCCGGGTGTATAACATGTATTATTTCTTTTTTAACTCCAAGACTTGTAGCCAAGTCTTTTGTAAAGTTCGAATTTGCAATAACATACTTTGCTTTATTCAATGATTTATTCATTCTTTTATTTAAGCTAGTTTCAATAGGATGATTAATTTCTTTTGAATGGATTAAACAAAAAACAGGGATACCTTTTAAATTTTCTTGATTTAGGTTCTCTAAACTTTTCCAATGGTCCAAAAATAAAGCTCTTACATTTTTATTTTTTATAAACTCATTTACTAAATTTGCTTTTCTATATTTTCTAAAAATTTTAAATCCTGATACTCTTTGGATTTCTATGGTTGAATTTTTATCGTATTTTTCAGAATTTGGAAAATCATCAGCAAAAACTTTTACAGGCCCATGATTAATTAAAGCCTTTGCCAATCCTTCCATTAAATTTTGAATTCCACCTATATCTGGAGGAAAATTTCTTGTTGAAATAACAAACATTAATTAAACCACTTAATATTACAACCCATACTTGGAATTTGATTTTTTGGCCCGACACTTGTTTTTGAAATTAATTTCATAGCTAAAAACAAATCGCTTTCACCTTTATTAATAGGTTTTAAATCTTTTAATTCTTTCATACGCCCTCTGTACTGAAGTTCAAGATTTTTATTATAGCCAAAAAAATCAGGAGTGCATACAGCTCCAAATTTTTTTGCAATTTCCTGAGTTTCATCGATTAGATAAGGAAAATTAAATTTATTTTTTTTAGAAAATTCTATCATTTTATCAAAAGAATCATCTGGGTAATTTTTTGTGTCATTCGACATTATTGCAACAGAATTAATACCCTCATTTTTTAAAGCATTAGTATCATTAACAATGTCTGTCAAAATAGCTTTTACGTATGGGCAATGGTTGCAAATAAACATTATCAAAGTTCCATTTTCACCTTTTATTTCATTTAAAGATATAATTTTGTTATCTGTTGATTTTAATTTAAAATTTTCAGCCTTTTTGCCAAAATCACATATTGGCGTTTTAGTAAGTGACATGTTAAGTATTATATAAAGTATGTTTTACGATTTTGAAAATAAAAAACCAAAAAACTCGGGCGAAAATTGGGTAGCACCAAATGCTTCAATTATTGGCGACGTAACCTTAGAAAAAAATACAAGTATTTGGTTCAATGCAACCTTAAGAGGAGATATTGAAAATATTTATATTGGAGAAGGTTCAAATGTACAGGACGGAAGTGTTTTACACACTGATCCCGGGTGTCCACTTAAAATTGGAAAAAATGTAACGGTTGGACATATGGTTATGCTTCACGGATGCACTATTGGAGATAATAGTTTGATTGGAATTGGTGCTGTGATTTTAAATAAAGCTAAGATAGGAAAAAATTGTATTATTGGCGCTAAAGCTTTAATTACGGAGAATAAAGAAATTCCAGATAACTCCTTAGTTATTGGAGCACCTGGGAAAGTTATTAGACAGGTAACAGAAGATGAAAAAAAATCTGTGTTTGAAAATACTAAGCACTACCAAGACAATTGGAAAAAATATAAAAAATAAATTTTATCTAAGGTACTAACCAATTAAATTTTTTTGACCCATTTAAATCAATCAAGGCTCTCCTATGTCCTTTGGCCGCAAGATAAAGCCACTCAATACTTTTAATTTTGCATTTAACAACACAGAAATTTTTGTAACCATGCTCACTTTCTTCTTTTGTAAAGTCAAAATTATCAAATTTTCCATTCAAACCTGAAGTTGGTTTTTTTGAGAATGTTCCTGGCCCATCAGTGACGAGATAACATTTTCTACTTATGTGTCCAGTTTTATCCCAAGATTCTTTTGTGACTTCGTTATTATAGTTTATTTCACAATCTATTTTTAAACGTAGTTGGATTTTTTCCTCTTTACCATAAAATAAAATTGAGCAAGAAGGATTTTTTTTAATTTTTTCTATTTTAGAAGATCTAATATCGCTATGATATTGAATAAAATTATTTTCTTGATCGGCTTTTCTTAGGACAACAACTCTTCCATCTAAATCTTTATCATTTCCACATATAAAAACAGGTGTTCTAAATTCTGATCTGCGGTCTTTTACAGCGTTTGTTAAAAGACTCCAGATTTTTTTTTCTATTTCGTTGAAATCTTCGTAATAACTTACTTTTTCTTCTGGCACGGTTTATTTTCTAAATCTTTTAATTAAGCTTGAAGTATCCCATCTCTGTCCACCCATTTTTTGTACTTCAGCGTAATATTCATCTATAACTTTTGTAATAGGTAGAGGAGAATTATTCTTTTTTGCTTCATCCATAGCTATTTTTAAATCTTTTCTCATCCAATCTACAGCAAAACCATAATCAAATTTATCTTCAATCATTGTTTTATGCCTATTTTCCATTTG
>MDTB01185401.1_pt1 | contig 15658 bp, 12 predicted proteins | sample 811161 | NCBI WGS metagenome assembly MDTB01 (sample SAMN05326650, study PRJNA326480) | marine metagenome | isolation source: seawater | place: Mediterranean Sea | collected 2009 | reverse complement strand
TTATAATTAGAATCAAAACAATATAAAAAATTCATATATTTAGATCAAATTTTCTTTTTTTGAATCTTGAATAATCAATTAAGCAAGATGCTATTACAAGTAAAATCATTAAAGTAAAATCATTAATTAGTAAAAAACTATAAGCCAAAATCATAAAAATACTAAGCAAATAAGTATAAGAAAATAAAAAGATTTTAGTTTTACCAAATGTATTAAAATATACACTTCTAGAAAAAATAAGATTTAATAATTCAAATAATATATAAAAAAGTATCAAATTATTAAATTCAATTAATTGAAATATAAAAAATAACACAAGGCAAGATACATAACTTATTGCAATCCCTTTTAGCAAAGTTCTTTCTTTTTCTGAAAACTTGACCATTAGAAGTACGGGGTGATATATCGACATAATAGTTGCAGCAATAATAGATAGGAAAATTGTAAAAATTATATCTCCTCCATAACCAATAAAATAATCTTTTATATCTTCCTCAAACAGAAAAAGTATGAAAGACCCACAAATAAACACACTCGATAGAAATGTATTTAAAAAGGATGTTAGCAGTAAAAAATTTGAGGAATCATTGCCAATATTTGCACGCTTAGATATCTTTGGAGTTAGTAAACTGGAAAATGAAGAAATTACTGGTCTTAAGTTGTTAATAAGCAGTATTCCAAGTGAGTATGTGGCAATTTCAGTACTTTCTGAAAAATTTGAATATATCAAAAAAATAATATTGAGAAAAGTTACCTGGAGAGTTTTGATAACAAATGCTATTGATGTGTATTTCAAATTTTCAAAATTATTTTTAAATACACTAGCTGAAATTATGTTTACTACCAGAACTTTAATATTTTTTTCATTTTTGCTGAGTATAGACAATAGAAAAGAGCTTCTTAGTAAAATCGAAACAAAAAATAAATGATAAATACTAAATCCGTTATAAAGAAACCCAAAAAAAAGAAGGCTTCTTAAAAGTTTAAGTATTAAAAATTCGTTTAGGTCATATGACTGTGTTTTTTGAAGTGCAAGCATGTATTTAGAAGTTATTTCAATTCCAGACTCTAAAACAATTAATGTAACTAACAAAAGGAAAAGAATATATATATTTTCAATTAGGAATTTATCAAAATAGCCTAGACCATCTAATAAAAACAAAAATGAAAGCCATATAGGGCTAAATAAAGTAATTGTTTTTAAAAATTGATATACTTTAATTTTTGTTTCTCCAAATGACAAATTTGGAAAATATTTATCAATATATTGAACATAGGTCAACTGGCCTATTTGTGAGAAAATATAAATTATTGATGAAGCAATGCCCCAAACAGCAAATTCATTTACATCTAGATAGTATGTGATCATTAATAAATTTATTACAGTAGTTAAGATTCCAACAATATAAGTTGTATACCTGGTGAGAACTGCTGTTTTGAACATATTTAAAGAAGTCTAAATTAAAGTTTTAATTCTGGATATAGTTTTATAAAAATATTTGAAAATTGAATTAAATCTCAAATTAAAAAAATCTCCATAATGTTTTGCATTTTGCGTATTTACAAAAGTTTTTATGTGATTAGACAAGTAACTATCTTGGGGAGGTAATATTTGCTTTTCTATATTGTGCTTTCTGAACATCTCATTCCAAGTGTGGCATACAAAAGAATCAATTAATTCTGATTGAACAAAGCTAAGTGAATTAGGATCAAACAAAACTTCGAACTTTTCTGGTTTAATTTTAAAGAAATAACTAGATGAGATTACCTTATCTAGAATATTCAAATCACTAAAAACATCTGTAATTAAATAAGGGCCAATTTCACCCCAGTAGAACTTATAGTTGTTATTGTTTATCCTTCGCTCTGTTTCATTAATTAATTCATTAAGTATATTTATGTCATTTATGTACATTACTGAACTTCCAACTAAAGAAGGGTTTTCTAATGCAAGTGTAAAAGGCTTGTCTTTTGCTAATTCTGAAAAACTTTCAGAACTTTTTAAGCATATACAGTCTGAATCAAACCACCATCCTGATTCTTTTATTAAAAGTTTGTAACGAAATAAATTTGAAAAAGATGACATATTTGACTTTTGAAAATTTTGAGTAAATTTTGAAAGATAGTCTTTAGAAATTATTTTGCCTGCATCACACAGATTAATTCCATCAGGTAAATCTAATTCTTGGTATGACCAAACATTTACTTTAAAGTTATTTTTTTTAAAAGATAAAATATTAGCAATTTCATAAGATGATAATTCTCCACCCCAAAAAAAATTTGCAACTTGTAAATTTTTGTTATTCATTTATCAAAAATAATTATATAAAGAAAATAGTAAAAGGTATTAACATTAAATTTAAAGTTATTAAAAGTCAAAAAATGATAAAAGTAAATTCTAAAACATATTTCCAGAGACATGAGAATGAAATTAATCGTTTCATAAATTCAAACACTAAATGGATTCATATTTTAAATCAAGATAATGCATTTAATGACTTTACCAGCTTTGAGCAATGTTTATTAAAAGTTGATGTAGAAAAAGATACTGTACAGCAGCTTAAAAGTATACAAAATGAAAAATTTGATTTAATTGTGTTAACTGATATTTTTGAAGTTACCAAAGATATCTATAGCTTTTTGAGGTATTTAGACACAATCCTAAATGAAAATGGCAAAATAATTATTAATTCAATCAACCCAAAATGGAATTTACTCCTCAAAATTTTTGAGTTTTTAAAATTTAAACGTAACTCACCAGCTAGATCATATATTCATCATAAGAAAGTATATTCAATAGCTGAATCTTCTGGTTTCACATTAAATGCAGCATTTACCAGACAAATATTTCCATTTAAATTTTTAAAAATTGGCAATTTTTTTAACAAGATACTCGAAATTATTTTCTTCAAATTTAATTTGGGAATTAACAATTATTTAATTTTAAGCAAAAATCATAATACCTATATGCCTATGACAAAATCTATAATTGTTCCTGCAAAAAATGAAGAAAAAAATCTATATCCTTTAATCTCAAGAATTCCAGAATTTGCGACACCATATGAAATAATAATAGTTTGTGGAAAATCAAAAGATTTAACACTGGAAGAAGCACAAAGAATTCAGGAAGAATTTTCCAACATTGAGATACAAGTTGTTGAACAAAAAAGTAACGGTAAAGGGCCTGGTGTTTTAGAAGCAATTAATTTGTGTAAATATGATTTAATTACAGTTTTAGATTCTGATATTTCTGTTGCTCCAGAAACTCTAATTAATTTTTTTAATATCGTTGAAGAAGGTAAGGCAGATTTTGTAAATGGAACAAGATTTGTATACAAAATGGAAAAAGGTGCAATGAGAAAGTTAAATAATCTAGGAAACCTATTCTTCCAATTTATTATTTCAATTGTAATTAATAAAAAACTAACTGATTCACTTTGTGGAACTAAAGTTTTTAAAAAAACTTCAATAGAGCACTTATATAATTGGAGCAATAATTTAAAAGTTAAAGATCCATTTGGTGATTTTGATTTTATTTTTTCAACTGCATATTCTGGAGGAAAAATACTTGAATATCCTGTTCATTACAAAGCTAGGGTATATGGCACAACCCAAATTTCTAGATTTTCTGATGGTTTAAAATTACTTTTTTACTTTATTAATTCTTTTTTAATCTTTAATAGCTCTAAAAATGTTTAAAAATAAACAATTTATTCTTGGGGTTTTAATAATTTCTTTTGTTGTTTACCTCACACATATTTGGATAAACTTCTTTTACATTGCTACATATAATGTTGACTTTTCTAAATACTACGATTATTTAAACTACTTTCTAGGAGTTAAAGTCGATATAGACTTTGGCCAAGGTGTTCTTTATTATTACTTAATTTCGCTATCTATTAATAATAAAATTGAACTAATCAATATCGGTAATATTGACTATGTTTTAAGTTCTTCAGTTCATAATGTGAACTTATTCCTTTTCATGTTTGGTTTAATTGGGATTTATAGGCTACTAATATTTAAAAAATTTGATAACTTAACAATTTTTATATCTATTCTTGGACTTTTAATCTTTCCTCAAACAATTTATATGCGAGCAGTTATGAAGCCTGAAATATTGTGCTTTGCTACACTGCCTTGGGTTTTGTTGTACTTAGAAAAATTTATTATAAATAAAACTAATATTAACTTAATTATACCAATACCTTTTTTAGTAATCGCAATCAATACAAAGGGTTCTGTAGCTGGAATGATCCTACTTTATTTATTTGTATCTTACTTTAAAGTTTTCAAAATTTTAAATATTAAGAATTTATTAATAGTTTTTTTAATTTTTGTTTCAGCTTTATCGATTATGCAATTTGAAAACTTTAGAATTACTGAAACCTCACCCTTAGAAAGACCCTATGACCCTGAATATGATTATAAAGCAAGCCCAGATATTATTTTTAGATTTTCACCTGCAGAGGTTATTCGTAATCCTTTCTTTGAATACGACTATCAACAAAATTATTATGATATTCATTCAAAATCTGCCATAAATTTAATTATTCTTGATACATTTGGTGATTACTTCAACCAAATGTTTGATATGAGGCAAAATTATTTTTCAGCAAATAGAAAAGAATTAATAGTAAATGATTCTAATTTATTTATTAATAATAAAAGGGAGATTAACTATGCTGGACCTTTTTCATCCTTGTTAATACAAGAAAATTATGTTAGAAAATTGCTTTCTATATTCTTTTCAGTTGCTTTCTATATTCTTGTTTTAAAATACTTGTACAAAGATAAAGAAAATAGAAATTTTTATATTGCTCCCTTTTTTGGAATATTTATCTTATATTTAAATGCAATAGGTATACCTTCAAATAATTTCAACCCTTATAAAGGTGATACATTTAAGGCGTTTTATTTTTCATTTTTTCTTTCAATAGCTTTTGTTTTTGTGGTATCAAATATTCTTAAAAATAATCCAAAATTTAAACTTATATTAGTTTTATTATTTGGTTTATTAATAATTTTTGTTTCAGGACATCCAAAAAATAATAGTCAATTTGAATCTGAAAGACTTGTTGCAGCAAATGAATATTCATTATTTTGTAGTTTTAATAATATTTTGTTTTTTGAAAATAATTTACTTAAAACACTTCATGCAACTGGCAATATTAATGAATATAAATCTGACTGTAAAAACAAATCTACTTCTAATTTAGTTTTTTCAATAAATAGGGCAGATTATGACACGAATTTTAAAGGTGATTGTGTTGATGAAAATAATAACTTACTCTATGCAGTTGATAAACGAAACGTATCAATAGAAAGAAAATGTAGAATTTACACATTAGAACTTTCTAATAATGAGAATATAAATATTTCAAAGCCTTATTTTGCTATTTTCTTATTAATCTTGACAATAAGCTTAGTTATTTACGAAACTAGGGTTTATGAAAAAATTTATAGATATAATAATAAAATTTAATTTACTATTTGTAATAATTTTTGTTAAAAGATTTGTATTCTCCATAAAAAGGATTTTCCTTTTAATTCGTAAAGCGTTTTCTTGGTTATTTTTTTCAAAAGAACACACAAATTTTTCTTTTGAACTTGAAAATAATAGTTTCAGATGAGGTTGGAGAAAATAGTGCTTATAAATTATTTATTCTGGACAAAAATTATAAAAATAATATTTTAATTTTTAATGACAAAAATGAATTTTTAAGTCCTCTATATATAGGTATATCAATTAGAAATTAACTAGCCTAGTCCACTTCTTAAAGTTAAATTATTGAAAAATGAAGTGTTAGTACAAATATTTTCCAAATTATAAAAAAAAGATTTTTCAACTAACCAAGGGTATCTTTGGATGTAATTTTTTTTCTGTTCAAACTGCATTCCCGCTTCCCCAAAGCTAATACTGTTATATTGTTTTTCTAAATATTCTTTTTGTTCTTTAGTTAAGTATCGTCTCATGCCATAGGGTATTGCAAAATTGTTTATTTCCCCAAATTCTTTTAATTGTTTTCTATTTTTAGAATCTTCAATAACAAACTCATCAAAACTCAAATTTGATAAAGTATAGTGAGTATGAGTGTGTGCTCCAATTTCATGATTGTCATTAACTAACTCTTTTATTCCAGATTTCGATATTAATTTTTTATCTGAATTTATATTTATATTTCTAAGATACCTAGTTAAATTATCATCTGACAAAAAAATAGAATTTGTAAAAAATGTTGCTTTTACATTATGTTCATTAAAAACTGGTAGCAGCTTCAGCCAACCAGCAAACCCATCATCAAATGTAAGAGATAATAATTTTTTATCGGTATCAATTAAATTATTAAAATCTTCAACTGTTACAAATTGATAATCTAATGATTTAAAAAATAAAATAATATTTGTTATAGATATTAATTCCTGATCATCAATATCGTGGAAGTATATACTTATTTTTTTTGGAAGTTCATTTTTAAAAATAGTTTTGTTCACAAATCTGAGTAATTGTTGTAATTTTTTTTTCATAGTGTTAACTTTTAATTTTTAAATTACTTAAATATTTTTCCAATATGAATAATTTCCATATTCTTAACGCATTTACTCTTGTTTTTCTTTTACTTATAATACTGATTATATCTTTATTTAAATTGGTTAATATTTCTCCTGAATTTATTGTTTCATGTATTAAATCAATATTCTTGTAAACCCAGTTCTCTAAATCAAAAACAAAACCCTGCTTTTGTCTATTTAAAAAATCATGGCTAAAATCAGGTTTCAAATATTTCTTTAGCAAAGATTTTGGACCATTATCCATAAATTTAGATTCTGTTGAAAGGATATACTCTACCAACTTATGATCAACAAAAGGTGATCTAACTTCAAGTGAATTTGCCATTGAAGACCTATCGACTTTTAGCATCATCATTTCAGGTAGGTAAAATTTATAATCAGATAATAATAAATCTTTATAGTTGTTTCCACTTTCTTTGAAAAACAACTCACTATATCTATCGGTGGTATTTAAATTTAAAAGATTTAGCAAATTACTATCTTCAAAAAAAGAAGCGTATGCCATTCCTGAATCTCTCATTCTAAATAGAATTTCTTGGGCTGATCCATAATGCCTAGGGTAAATTTTATGTAGAAATTTAACAACAGAATTAGGTAAAGTGTCTCTTTTAAGCATAAGACTAGTTCTTCTATATCCTCCAAGGAGCTCATCTCCACCATCTCCTGAAATAGCAACTTTATAATTTTTTGATATTACTTTACTAATTTGATAACTGAGTACTGTAGAAGGGTCTGAATAAAGTTCATCGAATGCATTTATTGATTCCAAAATTATATCATTATCAAATTTAGAGTTAATAACCTCAAGAGTATGGTTAGTTTGATATTTTTCAGAAACAAGCTCTGCCCAACTTGATTCGTCATATTTCTCATCATCAACACCAATAGTAAAAGTATTAATAATGTCACTTTTGTTATCGAATTGGTTTTTTACTATAGATGTAGAATCCAAACCTCCTGATAAAAAGTTTGCTACTGGTACATCAGAAACAAGTCTGTGGTCTATTGATTTTGAAAACAAATCAAAAAACTTATCTTCATTAAATTTTTTAGAATCAATATAATCATTAGGACTCCAGTATGTTGTTTTCTCAAATGAAAAGTTATCTAAATTTACTTTTATAAATGTTCCTGGCAAAACTTTTGAAATATCTTCAAAAATTGTATTGGGAGATGGAACTACTCCAAAATTAATATAGTTAATTAATTGTCTATTTGAGATTTTGTAATCATTTTCGAGATTAAATATTGATTTTAAGTTTGAAGAAAAAATTACTTTGTTTTTATGAATGCTATAGAACAAAGGCTTTTGACCTAATCTGTCTCTAATTAAATAAAGATCATTTTTTTCATAATCAAAAAATATAATAGAAAATTGACCAATAAGCATATCAAGAAATTTAACACCATAATGAGACAACCCCAATAGTAGAACCTCTGAATCAGAATTGTGAGAATTAAATTCTATCCCTTTCTTTACAAGATCAGCTTTTAATTCTTTATGGTTATATATTTCACCATTAAACATCATCATTGTTTTATATTTCGTTGAAATCATTGGCTGATTACCAAGTTCAGAAAGTTCTAAAATAGACAATCTATTAAAAATCCAAGAAATATTATATTCTTCATGTTTAGGGTTAAATAATTTATGGTTAGTAGAGTAAATTTCTGAAGTGTTATCTGGTCCACGACAAACTATAGGCTTATTTGCAATCCTTATGCTTTCGAAATTAGATTTTTCTTTTGTTATTTCGCCTATAAATCCACACATCTTGTTCCTTGATTAATAAGTCTAATTAAAATAAAACTTTTAATCTTACACTACCTTAAAGCTATCATAAATATATTCAGATGAATAAGTTAAATATAACCTACGTTTTTGGATCTGGTCGAAAAGATAAGTTACTTCACAAAAACTATAAAGCAAAAGAGTTTTTTTATGGTGTTGATCATTTTATAGACAAAGGAAACAACGTTGAAATAATAGAGATGTCTAAAGAACAATCAGAAGTTAAAGGATTCAAAAATATACTAAGAATCATTGATAAAATACTGAGGAAGGTTTCTAATTTACCTTTTTACTTTACTGAAATATTATCAGTAGAAAATTTTAAAAAACTAACAAAAACAGATAAATTAATTATCACAAATGATAGGTTGGCTTTATCTGTTTTACCATTTTTATTACTAATTAAGACTTATAAAAAAATAGAGATATATGTTATTGTTATGGGTTTATTTAGCAAAAAAAAAGATACATTTGTAATTAAAACCATTCAAAATTTTTTAATAAAAATTTTATTAAAGATTTCCAAAAATTTAATTTTTTTAGGTAAGGGAGAAATAACATTTGCTGAAAATACTTTTTCAAGATATTCTGAAAAATTTAAATTCTTACCTTTTTCTGTAGACACAAGCTTTTGGGGGGAAGAAGATATCGATGCAACCTTAAACAAAAAAATATTATTTATTGGGAATGATGGTAATAGAGATTACGAATTATTTTTAAAAATTGCTGAATCCTATCCAGAAATTTCTTTTACTTGCATCACAAATAATATCAACAACTCTCAAGTACCAAAAAATTGTGAATTAATTTCAGGCAATTGGAATGAATCACTTTTATCTGATGATGAAATAAGAAATTACTATATTGACTCTAGAATTGTAATAATACCTTTAAAAGAAACTTTTCAGCCGTCTGGTCAAAGTGTGAGTTTACAATCTATGTCAGTTGGAATACCAGTTTTTATTTCTCAAACAAAAGGATTTTGGGATACTGACTTATTTTCAAATAGAAAAAACATTGTGTTTGTTGATGACAATAGTTTAGATGGCTGGAAAAAAACTATAGATAGTATTTACCACGATAACGAAACTTTAAATAATCTTTCTAAAAATGCAAAAGCTACTATATCGAAAAATTTAAATTTAAATACATTCAACACTAGATTAGAAAATATATTAAATATAATGTAATGTGTTTAAATTAATATGGTAGATAAAAAAATTCTCATTTTAGGATCTAACGGACTTGTTGGGTCCTCCTGTAAAAGAATGCTTGAAACTAACCCTTCGTACAATATTGTTGCTTCTACAAGGCAAGATACTGACCTTTTTAACTTAGACGACACCAAAAAACTTATTAAGACTGTCAATCCAGACGTTTTGATAATTGCAGCAGCTAGGGTTGGGGGTATTCATGCAAACAACACAAATAGGGTTGAATTTTTACTTGAGAATCTAAAAATTAATATGAATATTTTGGAGTCATGTATCGACAATAATTCAATAAAAATTATAAACCTAGGAAGCAGTTGTATTTACCCTCTGAATGCATCTAATCCTATAAATGAAAATTCAATAATGACAGGTGTTTTAGAACCAACAAACTCACCATATGCAATGGCTAAACTAACTGCAATAGAAATGGGTAGATCCCTCTCAAGTCAATACGGTCATAATGTAATAAATTTGATGCCAACAAATTTATATGGGCCAAATGATAATTTTTCTGAAATGGAAAGTCACGTTATTCCAGCTTTAATTCACAAAATGCATAAAGCAAAAGTAGAAAATGAATCAGAATTTTATATTTGGGGAACTGGAAAGCCACTCAGGGAATTTTTATATGTAGATGATTTAGCACTTTGCATAAGTGAAATTATTGATAAAAATATCAACGATGATATTTTAAATGTTGGAAGTAGTGAAGAGGTAACTATTCTTCAATTAGCAAACATCATTAAAGACGTTGTTGGCTTTAACGGAAGACTGTTGTTTGACCCTTCTAAACCAGATGGGAATCCAAGAAAGCTACTAGACAGTTCAAAAATACATGACTATGGATGGTCTCCTAAAATTAACCTGAGGGACGGTTTAGAAAAAACTTATAATTGGTATAAGAAGAATACTTAAGTTGGATTCTCCCAAGTAGGCTTAAGTAAATCATTTTCAATTAATACTTTTTCTCTTTTTGCCAATTCAATATCACTTTCAACCATAATCTTTACAAGGTCTTGGAAAGAAGTTTCTGCTTTCCACCCAAGTTCTTTATTTGCTTTCTCAGGATTTCCAAGTAAATAATCAACTTCATTTGGCCTATAATATTTTTTTGATGTTTGTACATAGTCTTCAAAGTTTAAATCTACTGAACTAAAAGCAATTTCTAAAAACTCTTTTACTGTATGTGTTTCTCCAGTAGCGACAACCCAGTCATTAGGTGTTTCATGAGTCATCATTAAGTGCATTGCTTTTACATAGTCCCCTGCAAAACCCCAGTCTCTAGATGCATCTAAATTTCCAAGGGTTAATTTTTTTTGTAAACCTAACAAAATTCTGCCAACAGCTCTTGTAATCTTTCTGGTAACAAAAGTTTCTCCCCTATGTGGTGACTCATGGTTAAACAAGATACCATTAACACAAAACATATCATAAGAATCTCTATATATTTTTGTCATATTATGAGCAAATACTTTTGATGCAGCATATGGGCTTTTAGGATCAAAAAGAGAACTTTCATCAAGAGAAACCTGGCCTTTTCCACCGAACATTTCTGAAGAAGATGCTTGATAAAACTTGATGTCTTTATTTACACTTCTAATTGCCTCTAGGATTGACGTAGAACCTAATGTTCCAACCTGGGTAGTGAATACAGGATTTTTAAAAGATACAGCAACATGAGATTGGGCACCTAAATTATAAATCTCATCTGGCATTATTGTATTTATCAAATTACTTAATGATGCAGAATCTAGTAAATCAGAATAATGGAGTACAAGTTGACCATCATTACTATATTCACTAATAAGTGGGTCAATTCTTGAAGTATTGATTAATGAAGTTCTTCTAATTGTTCCGTGTACTTGATAGCCATTTTTTAACAAAAGATCAGCTAAGTAAAAGCCATCTTGGCCTGTAATTCCCGTAATAAATGCTTTTTTCATATTTAAAGATATTTTATAAACCAATAATAATTAACTTGCTTTTTTTATATTATTATTGATAAAGTATCCAAAGAAAGAGTAGTAAATTAAAGGAAATCTCACACTTTCCATTGCTGCGTCAAATGCTGCAGCAAACAATACTGGAAGCATAAAAAATAATATTTGGTAATTTTTGTATTTTTTTCGCCAGTAAATTATTAGTAGTAAATGAAAAAATAACACTAAAGTTGCTAATAAAATTCCACCTCTGCCTAAAGCGTAAATAAAGAAATTGTGTGGATTTTGATTTGTTCCATCTGTGCCTTGTCTCTCCCAATGGTTCATAGCTGGAAGTATTGAATTATAACCAAAGCCTGTGAAATAAATATCATTTCTCCTTTCAAGCTGCTCTCTCACAAGGCCATAAGTTTCTTCGTCCTGATAATAATTAGAGTAATAAAACAAATCTCTTGAAACATCCTGCCAAATTTGTAATCTCCAGTTAGCCATTTGTTCTTGAGAATAAATCCTTCCTTTATACACAAAAAAGGAAGCGAATATATCTGCAGTGTTTTTTTCAGAAAGTATAATTGAAAAAGCATCTGGAACAGCCATTGCAATATTATCTGGTTGAGTTACCTGATCCATACCTGCTTTTTTAAATGTCAAATTTCCATATGAATTAAAAGCTGAACCAAGAAATACAAATATCGATATAAAAACAACAAATAATGACCTTATTTTATTTTTAAAAATAAATTTTCTGTAAAAGACAAGGTTAAATATTACAAATAACAATCCCGGGAAAAAAGCACCTTTACTCTTGTATATGAACAAAGGAATGAATAAAGCACTTACAAGTAAAAAATATGAAAAGCCAAAATAGCTTTCTTTATATTTGTTTCTTACAAAAAGCATCGTGCCTACGAATGCAAGAAGTAAGTCGGAGCCTTTAACAAAATCAAACCTATCTGAATATATATTAAAAAAATTAATGAAAATTTGTGGAAAGTGTATTGTGCTCAAAATATACAAAATAATAGGAACAAGAGGAAGTGCTTTTAGAAAAAGATGGTCTTTATCCAAATTTTTGAAAAAGAAATATCCAAAAAATATAAAATTTATCGACCATATAATTGAACTACTTCTGTAGGTATAGGTATTTGTAAAACTACCATTTGTAAGAAACATTGTAAAAAGAAAAGATACAAAAAATAGTTTTGATAAAATAAATATTTTTTTATCAAAAACAAGATTATTTTCAAATACTTTTAACTTTCCTATTGGAAAATAAAATATTGAAAACAATAAACATACAGCAATTAAGATCTCACCAATCCGAAACCCAAACAACCCTATGCCAGAAAATGTCCTTCCAAAAATTAGATAAAAAAATAAAATTATGAAGTATAAGTTACTGACTGATTTAGAAATTTTCATAGTGTATCTTTGTTTTTGCTTATTATAAATAATAAATTTAAATATCTTTTATAAAAAATATTGAGGAATGGATTAAATTTAAATATTATTTTTAATCTATAAATTGTATTAAAAAAAATTTTGTTTTGATTTGAAACTTTTTTAAAGTTATTTTCTGTATCTGTTATCACCGAGAATAACTTTTCATAATCTTTACACATTTTTTTTGAGCTAAATGGATAAAGCTTCATTAGATCGTAGTATTTTGAATAATTATCCATTAAGTAGAGAAGTTTTTCTTCAAGATTATCCTCTGTAAATTCAATTCCGTAATTAGCCGCAAATTCTGGAATTCCTCCACTATTTATAAATAACAAAGGAAGTCCACACTGTGAACTTTCAATATGGTGATTCCCAGAAGGTTCATTTACTGAAGCAGTGATATAACCATTATTACTCTTGATTTCTTTTGCTAAATCAATTCCTGAAAGTGGCAGTATATGATTTACATTGTTGAATTTTATTGACTTATGTAAATTCCCAATGAATGTGAATTCCAATTTTTTATTCCAAAATGGATCATCAAGCATATTATCAATTTTTTCATAAACTCGGTAGCCTTTGTTAATATTGTTTCCCCAATGATGTGTAACTAGTTTAAATTTTTTATTCTTATCCCATTCTTTATACTCATTATTATTAAAGATCGACTCATCTGAACCTGACATAATTACAGAAACTGATGAACTATCGTGTCCTTCTTTTTCATATAAATCTTTTAACCAACTACTCACAAAAACTGTATGATCTGCAATCTTATTTGCATGTATATAAAAAAGATTTACTCCAATAGTATTTTTTCGTTGGTCACACTCGTTTATACGATGAACTACTTTGACACCAGGGTTTATATATTTTTTATATCTTAAAATATCTTTGTGATTATATGTCGAATTTTGAGAAGAAGTTCTTGGGTCTAGTAATAGTATTACATCCAAGTCCTCTTCAAGTAAGTCGAAGCTTACATCATTCCCTACTGAGATTAGATATTCCGATAAGTTTTTAATAAAAAGATTGCCGCCACCCCATGGATTGTCATAATATTTTGAACCAATTGATATTTTCATATTAAATATTTACGTTATTCAAGTCTGGAATTATTCTTCTTTTTACACATTGAGCATAATATTTTTGTTCTAATCTAAAATTTGTAGAAATATTGTTTTCTAAATTTAATAAGTACAGTGGTTCTTTTAATATTGACACTAATTTATTTTTCCTTATTAAATCTGACATTAGTTTGTAGTCTTGTGCATAATAAAAGTTTTCATCATATCCACCAATATTTAATATTTCATCTTTTCTTAAGAATAAACTTCCATGAACAAAGGGGTTTTTTATGTTCATAACAAATTTTTTAGGTAAATAAAAAGATCTATTTGGTGATACTCTAGAAGAATTTTTAATTATAGCTCTACTAGTACATCCAGCTATATCTTCTTTTTCCAGTTCTACATACTGTTTTGCAAATCTATCAACAAAGCTTATATCATCTGAATCCTGTCGAGCAATGAAATCTCCTTGGGATTTTGATAATAAAAAATTCAAAGATTTTGTAAGTCCTATATTTTTATCATTTTTAAAAATCTTAATTCTTGGATCGTTTTTTTGATGGTGAATAAGCTTGTCGTAAGTGTTGTCTTCAGAACAATCATCTATAATTAAAAATTCAAAGTTTTTATAAGTTTGATTAAGAATACTTAAAATAGCATTGTCAATATTTTCTTGATCGTTAAAAACGCTCATCAAAACAGATATCATTTTATTCATTGGTGAAATCAATCATCTCATTAAATATATGATTTAAATTATCTTTATGAAGGTATTTTTCAATAAATTTTTTATTCTGTTCTCCTATGGAGTAATAATTTTTATTGATTAATTTTTGAATTAAATTTCTTAAATCTAAATAATCAAATTGGTTAAATGAGAGTTCATAATTATTTGGAAAAAATTCAGCAATACCCCCCGTTTTTGGGAATATTGAAGGCACACCTAATAAAGAAGCTTCGCATAACAATGTAGGCTGTCCTTCGTATAGTGTAGTAGCCGTTATAACACCCTTTGATGAATTTATTATCTTCAAAATTTCTTGGTTATCAATAAAGTTAATAAACTTTACATCATCAGATTGATACTTGTTAATTAATTCTTGCTTTTGTGGCCCCTCGCCAATAATTTTTAAGACATAGTCATTATTGTTCAGAACTTTAAAGCTTTCTATAATTTTTTCAACACCCTTCTCTTTTGAAATTCTTCCAGCATAAACAAAATAATTTTCTTTTTCAGAGTGAAATTTTGTATCTCCCTTTGTTATAAAATTAGGAAAAACAGTAATTTTTTCTTTTGGAATTCCTAAGTCAATCATAAAATTTTTATGAAACTCAGTGAGAACAGCAATTTTCATTTTGCTAAATTTTAATAACTTAAAGTAACCAACTCCATATCTAGAAACTAGTAACGATTTAGCTAGAGACTCATGAAAATATCTGTTTAAAATACCCATTGAATCTTTATCTGATCCACAAGCATTACAAAAATTTGATTCGTTAAAATGTGTGGCAGAAAAAAAAGATTTGGTACAAAAATATCTAAAATTATGTATTTTTAAAATTACTTGTGCATCGCTTTTCAAAGCCTCTTCAATTACAGATAATGAAGCTTTGAACCAAGTGTTA
>MDTB01089865.1_pt1 | contig 15658 bp, 20 predicted proteins | sample 811161 | NCBI WGS metagenome assembly MDTB01 (sample SAMN05326650, study PRJNA326480) | marine metagenome | isolation source: seawater | place: Mediterranean Sea | collected 2009 | reverse complement strand
GTCGCCGTCTCGCAGTCCACTACCGCATCGAGCAATTCCCTCACCAATCGCATTCTGTTTTCAAAGTCGTCACCCGACGGCGCGGCTCCAGGTTCTCTGGCCACAGCCGACTTAGCTTTTCCCCAGACCCACGGCCCCGCAATGGTTGCGACTGACAGGATGCTCAGAATCGTAATCACTAATAGTTCATTCATTTTTCGGTATCTTTAGATTGATCGTTAGCTCGTCGGACTCTAGGCCGAGCCGTTGGAGTAGATTCTTCGCCCCCCCCTTGGCCTTGAACGTCACTTCCAGGCCGTTGCTCTCCAGCTTGCTCATCAGCTCCCTGGCTCGGCTCATTGTTTCCGCTATGCTTCTCATCTTTTGGCTCTATCCTGTACTCCGGACATCCGCACCACCCGCAGATACCGAATCCTTTTTCCCAATATCCGGCGCGGGGGTCGAAATCGACGCCCATATTGCAGCGGTTGCACCGGCGAACCGCGATTCCAGTTTTGGTATCACTATTGTTCATATTGGTGTACTTTTGTCCAGTCGTGGCTACTTGTTATTTTACTAAATGATGTTAAGATTTCACTTCCTTTGAGTTTGGGAGTTTGTGAGAGAAAGAAGCTCGTCGGGTTTGGTAATTTTCCCGGCGGGCTTCTTTTATATGAAATCTTGCATCCTTTTCTTAATTTCAGCCCGTTTTTGCAGGATCACGTCGACCCTTTCACGCTCGTGATCGACGCACTGGTCGCATAGATCGAACTTACGGCCCACGTCGGTGGATTTTCTATACGCGGTCTCCATCGAAATCCATTCGGTGAGATGCTTGCATCGCTCGCCGCATCGGTCGCACATATACAGTTTGTGAATCATCAACTTAAAAATGGGGGGTTAAACTCGTCATCATCCTCTTCCTCTTCTATGCCGTTCTCGACCCACTCGATCAACGCAGCATGAGCGAAACCCATAAAAGCATTCACTAGAATTTCTGCGTATTCAGGAAACAAAGCAGCCAATACCTTTGTCTCGATATAGAGAGCCTTTTCCGCAGTGACAAAGGTTGCGAAGTGTCCCTTGATCTTTTTTTTGTAGTCGTTTAACAGTTGCTCCATTTCATCGTCTTCTAGAAATGCCTTTGCAGGGACATAGACCCATATCTCATTGCCCTGGACAGCGACGTAACCGCTACGCGCCCACTCTTCGACGTGCTTCATGCTCTTGCCGTCGTGGTTCTCGATAATCATCCACGTCGCTTCATCGAAGTCATGCGGGTCATCGGGGCATAGATCCAAGGCATCATCAAGGATCGTTTTTTTGGATGGCTTATCGCTCTCTCTATCAAACCAGTCTCGGTCCAGCCGGAACTCGAATTTCTTTTTCGCGTTCTTTGGATGGAATTCGCTGTCTTCGTGGATCGAAATCATCTCATTCTTTCGCGTTGACGGAAAAATGACCGACGTATCCATCGGCCTTGGAATATAAGTAGCTTTCGGCAGCTCGGCGGCTGGTGTAGCCGTGGCTGTAGTGCCAGCTATCGGTAGCCGACAAACTGGGGAGAGTCCGAACGATCACGCCCTCATGCTCGGCCACTGGAAGCATCTCCCGCTTGGCCCGACTGTGAACGTGGCCCAGGTGAAATTCTCGATGGGTCGAGTCGGCCCAGTCCTGGGGCTTCTCTGTTGCCATGAGCGTCGGCAACCGCGTCCACTTGTCTCTCACAGCATCACCGTGAGCAAGGCCGATAAGATTTGTGCCGTATTTGACGTACTTTCGCTTGCACCATATCGAATCGACATTGACTCTCGGATGATTTTTGTAAGCCTGCTTTAGAGCAAAACAAACGTGGTAGCTGGCGTGTTTGTCGTGATTACCCTGAACGAGAACCACGTCTACCGGAGCGATATTGGCCATCACGTCAATGGCTTCCAGGCACACCTCAAAGCATGTCTCGAACACCTTTGAATACCGGCCATCGGCAGAGTCGCCCATCGGCGTCCCGGCGGTCGTCTTGGCGTCGTGGCTGTCGAAGTGCATGAAGTCATTTCCGACCGGAAACAGGAACCGATCAATCTGAAATCCGTTAGCCCTGGCCAGGAGGTCGGCAAACGCAGTCTGGTAGATTCGCTTTGCAATCTTTAGGTCGTAATTCTGGCCCGTCTCCGGCTGCCAAGCGAATTTGCCGAAGTGCGAATCGTAGATGCTGATCTCATAAAGATGCGGGTCTTTCAGCTTCTTGAGCCGATTCATTCCGGTGTACTTCGGAGCGTGCTTTTTGATCCGCTCGTGAACCAGCTCGATGCCGTCAGTGATCCACTGCTTCACCTTGCGGCGTAACACTACCTTCACCTGCCACATAACCTCACGATGGATTCTATCCTCGCCGTTCTCTTGAATCTTTAAAGGCATCTGGTATTGATTGACCGTGCATTCTTTCACTTCAAATACATCCGTGTCGATTTCGGCTTTTGCTAACGCCTCTTCAAGCGTCCGTATCTCTGTGCTTACGCTCCATATTTTCGTCTCGTCACCTTTGTGACTTATTTCGTACTTCTCTTTCGGCAGAGCCGACAGCTCTTTTTCGTAAATCAGCTCGGTGATTGCGTCTCGTGTCTCTGCCTCTTTACTCTTTTTCTTTTTTGGCATCGCATATTAGCGTTACCGCTCTCCGAAGGGTTCTAGAACTTAAAGTTTCCAACCCCCACTTTTCCTTCCACATTTTCGCTAGCTCTTCCCAGCCAGCTCTCTCGATGACGTGCGGAGTCTTGGCGAAGATGTCTGCAATGGCACGCAGTTGCTCTTTTTGCTCTGGACTTAACCGTGATTCCAAGCGGTTCTTGCCGCCCCTCGTCGGGAGCGATTGAATCAGAGAGAGGACATCTTCAGTATTCGTTTTCTTCTTCGCTGCCATTTGGTTCCTTCCAAATCACTTCAGCGTTATGAGTAAAAAACTCTAGCAGTGCCGGACCCAGTAACCTCGCCAGATCCTCTTCCGTTTTGATGTCTCGCTTGACGTTTATCTCTCGCGAATTACAAATGGCGTGAATCAATTCATGCCAGTAGATTGCCTCGTGCTTTTCCTCGTTGACCTCTGAGTTAATCCGGATCTCCAACCGGCTCGTGTACGTGGCACCCTCGTCTGCCGGATCAACTGGATCATCTACCGTGACGGTCCAGGGGATCGAGTTGATTAACAGTCGTTTCGGGAGTTCCATGCAACTTGTACTCAAAAAGCCGACCCCCACCGGCGGTTTTTCGCTTGTCTATCTGATAGCCTTTTGCTCGCAGTTCCCTTAGTCGCCGCAGCCCTTCTGAACCCTGGGCAGCAGCTCGAATCGCGATTGCGTCATGCCAGTTTCCGTCACGCATCAGCTCGAAAACACGCAACTGCGCCTGGTTCAAATCCCTCATATCTTGACACGTTAGTGTACTTTTGAACAGGTCTGGCTCGTCAAACATCGTTTTCTCCTTTTGCCTTGAAAATCTCGACTAAAATGGCTGGACCGCGTGTCCGATTTTCCCCGTTTTGGAAGAATCTCGTCTCGGTTATCCACTTCGGGCTGTCGTCATAAAACCAGCCCAGAACAACCAAAGCGTCTTCGATCTCCTTCCAGTTGCCGCGACCAATCGAGCTGGTATCCCAGAGCCTCTGTTTCGGCCCCAGGAGCCGCGTCACATGGACGACCACTGGAAACTCAAATGGATCTCTTTCATGGCGAAGCTCTCTTAACTGCTTCTCGACATCCTTCCGTATCTTCGCGCTACTGAACCACCTATTGCCCCGTCCATCGTTGCCGTTAGTAAGCTCAATGGGCAACGTCTCAGCGATGGTTCTTTCTAATAAAAAACTTTTTATTTGTTTTTCTTTTTGGATTTCGTAGTGCGTGTATTGCTTGGCTATCATTGTTGACCTGTACTCAAAGTTTCGGGCTGATTCCTTCCAATACTGCGCTTTCGCCTTCCAGTACGGGCCGTTCAGCATGTCAATTATCGGTGTCAATATCTTCATTGTTGCGCACTCCCCCCTTCCCCGCTGTTGTTTAAAGTGGCCGCAAACTCCCCCATTGGGTTCCTCACCACCGTCTGCCTGCCAGGGCCATCCAGCCAAGGCTCTAGGACTTTGTTAAACGCTCATTTCGCCGCAGCTTTAGGTCGAGCGCACGGACCTGTTCATCTTGCCATTCAAGGGCTTTTTATTGCTCTGTCGCTTCGCATTCGGTCGATGTATTGACGCAGCAGAGAATCTTTATCAGCCGATCCGTATACCTTCTCTTCATGCCTCTGCTTGAGTTGCGTATTTTCTTCGTGCTTGACTTCCTGGGCCTCTTCGTACTTGCCTTCCTTCATCCGGAATTCGATCCACTCAGAACCTAACGCAAGGCTCAAGCGATGGCAGTTCTTCGAGTTAATCATCGGGTCTTGTCGCATCCCCTTAACCGCTGTTTTCATGTCGTCGACGGTGTATTTTTCATGCAGCCGCTCGCAAATGATGTGCGTGTCGGATGCTTTCAGCCTCCAAGTCTGGTTGCCGGAGAGGCCACTAAACCAATCTCGGAAATGGCAGATTTCGGACTTACGTTCCGCAACCATTTTTTTGTAATTAACTTCGGCCAAGGCTCTTCCTCCATGATTCGATGTCGTCTAGTGCCTGATGCAGCTCTTCAAGATCGAATGCAAATCGACGGCCCTGGCGAAGCTCCCTTAAGAAATCAAGATCAAGCTCCTTGATTTGCAGCTTGGCGGCACAGACCCATAACGCCGGTGACTCTTTGTCGATCCGTTCATGGCATCCGAGCTGAAATTGACCACAGACGGCCAGCCAGTTTCGGGGGTCTTCGTAGCGCAGAAACACCTGTTCGCGAGCCGCAGCATTACGGCCAGCAATGTGGTGTACCTCGGTGGCGAAGTGTCGCTGACAGACGGCACACTTCTTGCCCAGGAGGTATTTTCGACGCCGTGCAGCCGCCCATTCGTCACGGGCTGCGTTTCTTCGGCGTCTCACTTCGTCTTCGATCCTTCGGTCTTCGATTAGCATCCATGTATCCTATAAATCGGTCACAGCGACCACACTTCACTTTAAAACGCCCAGGGACGGACGACTCCTGACGGACCCATCGCGCACTCCTTGCGAGCAGGCCGCAGGAGTCGCCGCACCGTGACAATTTCCTAGTCTTCTTCGTCAAGGATTTCATCCTCTGGAACAAACTCTTCTTCGCCGTTATTCGATTCGAGCATCGCAGACAACTGATCCGCTCGACTCTTTGACGCATCCACCACCACCGGCTTTTCCTTCGCCACCGGCTCGACAGTCTTCTCGATGATCCCGGCTTCTTCTTGCACGTAGAGGCCAGCCGTTTCATTCGGAAACGCCTTCCGCAGTGCGGCAGCTTCAGCACATTTCGTAATCATGCGGGCCGGATCTTTGGCCCAGTGGCTTCGACCAGTGGAGTAGGTCTCCAGCTTGATCCGTGCTACCTGGGCGACCGCTCGATCCTTGCGGAACACCTCAGCCCACCCACCGACGAGCGTGTCGGATTCGAGGAAGAATTCTCCGTCGATATTTTCAATCGAGCCATCTTCGTGCATCACGATCACGCCACTTCGGCATCCATCGTATTGCTGATGAACATCGGCTCTTTTGAACAACGCTCCGATGCTGGTGATGATCGACCACGACGCGCCGCCCTGGCTGTCGTATCCGAGCAAATACGCATCGGGTGGACTGCTAAGTGGGTTTAGTCGGTTTGCCTTGCAGGTCGCAGCAAACTTGAGAATCGTCGCTTCGTCCGGCAGCTTGCCGCTTCGCGTAGGTGCCGCACACATTTTCAGAATCGACGATGCAGTCAATCTGATATTGTCGCTCTGACCCAGCGGGGTGTATTCAGCCAACTGATTGACTGCCGCCGGTGCTTTTCCATTTTTAATGGCTACTTTTGTCACGGTCGCCTCCTATTCTTCTTCACTTGGAAAAAATGTAAATCGAAGTGAGGTATTTCCTTTTCGTTTCACGTTGCCTAACTTTTCCTTGGCTTCTTCGATATGCTTTTCGGTCCACATAAGGTTTTGGACCTTCACTCTCGTAACCTTGTGTTCTCCCGCTCTGCCGTATTTTGAGGTCTTCATCGCATCCATAATCGTGTTGTCGAGCATCTGGATTTCTTTTTCGATGTCTTTCTTTTCGGCAGCGATCTGCTTGCGATATGCAATCGCTTCTTCGAGTTCGGTAAGATCGACAACTTCGTCGATCACTGCGCCGTATATCTCGGTCAAAAGCATCCTGGTGCGGTTGTGGCCGTAATCCGGCTCAGGCTCGATCCCGCTAATAATCTTTTCAGCAAGATCGCTCTCGGCCTCGATAATTTGAGAAATCAGGCGTTCATTGCGATCAACCTTGTAGACGCGAAAGTCGTCGGTGTCTTTGAACAGCACAGGAAGCTCGACGTAATCCCAACCCATGACGGCCATCTGATGCTGCACTTGAACGACATAGTTCATCGGCACACGGTCTGACCCATCAGGGCCAAACTTAGTGGGGTCTTCACCCGACTCGTCGAGCATCCTTGATGTCGTCGTTTTTGCCTCGACGCCGTGTTCGGTGCCTTCTACGACCACGATTCCATCAGGCGTACACGCCATGAAGTTGATATGTTCGTGGAAGAACATCGGCAGGTTTCGCATTAGCCGAAATTCGAGCTTTGGCAGTCGATCATTTAAGTGATCCTCGTAAGCCGAGAGGACAGTCGGTTCATGCCGAATGCCCCACAGCATGGCATTGTTCGGCTCCATCGGCTCGATTATTTGACGCTGCTTGCAATAAACGTCGAGAGCGGATTCATACTTCGAGATGCCTATCGCCGCCGCAGCAGTGCTGGCTCCGAAAACTACCCGCCTGTCTCTATTCGCGTCAAATAATCGTATCGAATACCATTCATCGCTTTTTGCGATTGGGCCTCGCTCGCCCTCAGATTTTTCAATTGCTGTTGCCACAGTTTCGCCTCCGTGGGTGTTAAGGAAATTAAAGTGCAGGCGTCTCCGAGATCAGAGGGGCCGATGTCATCGCGGAGCGCGCCTGCGTCGTGTCGATACCCCACTGCTTTTCCAAAACGTCGAGTGTGTTGACGAACTTCTCGTTTTGGCGCGTCGGGAATGTCTCGGACAGAAATCGCTGAATCATTGAAGGGGTTGTGAATATGTCGCGACTGCCATGCGGGCGAATCGTTTCGAGCCGAATCATCTCGCCGTTCGACGACTTCTTCCCCTCCTTAGCCCAGGTGTAAATCGAATTAGTGCAGCAGTTCATCACTTTTGCCGCAGCCTTCACGGTCAATAGATCGCTTATTTTGTTCATCGGGTCGCCTCATTTGGTTTACCATCAACTCGACAGCAAGTCTAACATGGTACCAAACGGGGTCAAGAGTACACAGACGTGGAATATGACACCAAAATAATCAGCAGATGGGGGGGAACCCCCGTTGACTGCAAATTGGTAACGTGACACAGTTCCAAGATGCTCATTTGGGGATAAGTTTTACGTGGAGGTAATACGATGCCAAAAATGGTAAAAAGTGAAGTCACGATAGAGCAGCTTGAAGCCGTGATTTCTACGGCAAATCGGCACGTTGTCGAGCTGGAATTCTGGCTAGAAAAATGCAAAGAGTACAACGTAAAGGTTACGCAGATCGAGGCGTGGGACACTCTCCAGGGGCCACGAGGGGCGACCCGAAAGCTGCGAACAGGCGTCAATTACCTGGCCGAGTACGTGGAAAGAGTTATGGCAGGGAACATCGACCCAAAGACTGGAAAAGAAACCGGAAAAAAGAAGCTGGCACCTCGAAAGCGAAAAAAATAGCTGTTAAATCCGGCAGTTCCCAGGACTGCCCAAATTGGGGGCCAGAACGGGGGCCACTGGGGCCAATACCCTGATGTTGTGGCCCCGATTTTATCGACGAAATACTAAACAGCCGCGATCCGTTTGCTCAAAAAATTCATTTGCAACGCGAGGGTCGTCGGTTCGAGTCCGATCGTCTCCACTTGTTTTTTAGGGTTTTCGTTTGGTATGGTGTCCTTTATTGGCCCCCTGGGGGCCAGTTGGGGGCCAGAATGAAGGGAGTCGTCATGCCGCGAAACCGTAATTTACCTAAGTATGAAAAGCGATCTGACAGGGATGTCGGCTTCTGCCGGTACTACACCGCCGACGGTAAGCGGCGAAAAAAATACTTCCCAGGAGCCTTCCGGTCTGCCGAATCAAAAGCAGCCTATGGCCAATTCATCAAGGAGATCAGCCAGAGCCTCACGCCTGGGCTGGTCCCGACCACCGAAACCGGAAGCCGCTACCGCGTGGCCGAGCTGGCAGCTCTCTGGCTCGATCATTGCTCGAAGCTCTACGACCGCGAAGCCGAGACGAAGCGGTGCGCCAAAGCGATCCAGCCACTAATCGACCTCTGCCACGACCGATTCTGCGACGACTTCGGCCCGAAAGACCTCAAGCGATGCCGCTCACAGCTCATCAGCATCGGTAACAGCCGCAAAACAATAAAGGACAAGATAAATCGGATCGTTCAAATGTTCCGATACGGGGCCGAAGAGGAACTGTGTAGCGAAACAATCTACATGAAATTGAAGGCCGTAGAACCGCTCAGAAAGGGCCAGGAAGGGGTCTCCGATGGTCGCGGCAAAGTCCTGCCCGTAAGCTGGGCTTGCGTAGAGCCTATCCTGGCTCACGTACAGCCACCCGTCGCGGCGATGATTCGGGTGCAGTGGCTCACCGGTATGAGGTCGGGCAATCTGGTCGATCTAAGGCCCTGCGACCTGGACCGATCTGATGAGGTATGGGTCTACCGGCCTGCCCAGCACAAGACAGCTTATATAGATCAAGAGCTTTCGATATTCATCGGCCCCCAGGCTCAGGAAGTCTTGGAGCCGTACCTAAATCGCAAAGAGACGGCCTACTGTTTCAGTCCCAGGGAGTCGGTCCAGGCCCTGAATGCAGACAGAGGCGCAGTTAAGTGCGCCGATGATTACCAGTTCTACGGAGACAAATACGATAGCCATGCCTACGGTGTTGCGGTACGTCGCGGCATCGAGCAGGCGAATCGTGGCCAGGAAGAAAAGATTCCAGCTTGGTCGCCGCACCAGCTTCGTCACGCCAGAGCCACCGCGATCCAACAGGCTCACGGCATCGAAGCAGCCAGGGTGTCACTTGGCCACGCGAATATCGCAACAACCGATATTTATGTTGAATCCGAATTAGCCGTCGCTCGGAAAATCGCTTTGCTCGACGGATAGCTTGTGGCAGCTACTCCAGGCCGCTTCGCCCTGCTCTTGATGCAGCTCGATTCTCTTTCGTGCCTCTGCTTTCGCCATTGGCTTTTCAACCGTGTGCGTCACTCCGTTTTTTGAAAAATGAACCACATAGACGCTCAATTCATAGCTGCTGCCGTGCATTGTTGCCCTCCTGTTTGCTTGTCTTTAAAAGCGTTACGTGGTTATACGGAAAAACGTGATACCAAAAAGGGGTAGTTGACTGCCGTAGGGGAAACCCCCATAAAATTTCGCAATCGGAACATGACCGCTATTTTATGTCGATCAATTTTTTTGTAACTTCACTCGCTCTAGCCACCAAGTCGGCAGCTAAATAACCCTTAAGGCGGGCAAAGGCGAAAGGTACCGAGTCAGTGATTTGTTGTATTTCATCGGGAGACGGGACCATCCAATGGCTTTCAGACGTTCATCCAGATTATCGGAAAGCCGGTGTCACATCAAAGGGTTTAGTTGGGTCGTCGATTTGGGATTACATTACGGGTGATCATGAGGCCGTTCGTCAAGCAACCGGGTGCATGGATGACCGAGACATCAAGCCGAGCTGCGTTGAATGCGAGATTACGATGGAGGGTATCAGCAGTCGATGGGTTTTATCCGTCGAACAAATCGGAATCTCCGGCGGCATTCGACAGATTGTGGTGATCGCAACCTCCATTCCATTCAATCTTCCCGACCTGACGCCGCGTGAAACGGACGTTTTCGGCCTGCTTAGTCACGGATTCACCTCTGCTGGCATCGCGGAACGGCTCGGAATCTCACCCTCGACTGTCGACAAGCATCGTGTTAAAATCAAGGCCGCTTTGGATTTGAGCCACGAACACGAGTTGCAGCTTGCCTCTCGTCAGGTGGAAAACCGCGACGGAATCTTTTTTGCGACACAAAAAAATGAGTGACCCGCTTCACTATTTCTGCTATTCGTGCCAGCAAGAAAAAGCCGAGGAATCGGAAATGATCGAGCTGGCGTTTTCTGATTATCCGATTTGCAAAAGCTGCTGGGCTGATTTAGACAAAAATCACAGAGCGTGGATTTCAATCCTGGTTCACGAAGTCAAGGTCCGAAACCTACCGGACTTTCGCAGTAGCAGCCCGAATTGATTTCCAGATCGCAATCTTAACCAGTGCTTTACCGGCCAACCGCATAAATGGCAGCTTGCGATTCTTTGCTTCAGCCGCAAGCCAGTCGACAATTAGCTCGATGTTCTTGCGGCACCAATCAACGCCTCTCGTGTTCATCGCGGCAGCTTTATCTTTGCAGCTACATTCAGCTTTGTATTTGACGCCCACTTTGGACAGTAGCTTGGTCAGCTCGGTCCCTGGCTCCGGATGCCTTTTGAACTTGAGCTTAGGACTAGATCCGGACGGTATGCCCTTCTTTTGATTGATTCGCTCTCGCAGCATTTCGCGAGTAAAGCGGTTTGTCCTGCATTGAGACCTGACATTAGGTGAGCGAAGAATCCCGTCGCAGTCCTTGCAGTAATAGACATTAAGCTCACTGTCGTGCTGTGCAACGCATTCATTTAAAACTGCAACCATTACGAGCCTCCTGCTATGGTGATTTCTACGTCGTAAATCTGATCTATGAACCCAAAATTTGTGCAAGTCACCAAAGGGATTCCACTACCGGTCATCGTGTGTGCATACTTCTCCCACAGTCCGCTATAAAGGCTGTAGAAAGGGTCCGTAACAAAACTCGTGGCAGGATAAAGGTGAGCGTCGCCCCACTTCTCGTAAGGGTAGTACCCTTGATATGCCCCAGAAGTCTTAGGCGCATAGGCGATAACTGAGCCGTGAATCTGCCCTTGGTCGCAATCTCGTGGGTTGCTGCTGCTGGCCACGCTCAAATTTGACAAGTATCCATCAAAAGTTGACTTGAAAGTGGTGTTACAGAATTCTCCTGGGCTGGTATCGGCAACTGTCATGTCCCACACACCGCCGCCAACAATTGCAACACTGTCTGCTGTTGATGACACGCGGACTGCGGGAGTGAGATCCCAAGATTCTGTGGTGGGCGTGGAACTATATCCTTCAAATCGGTTCCTCGACGTACCAAGTGCGCCGAGATAAATTTGTTGGCGTAAATACTGATCTTGGACAGTTATGCAAAATCGTTCTTTTGAAAGATCACTTGAGCCTCCATCGCAATCGAATGAATAGTATTCGGAGTCTCCGTCGCACATCCCCTCTCGTGTTTTGGACGCAGGGATATTCCATTCTTCTGCTCTGGAGGCTGTTTCCTCATCCAATTCTCTGAGTGCTTCGCTTTTGTGCCAGTTATAATACCCGCCAATGTCGTTGGCGTTACTCCCGATGTCACCGAATGAGACGGTCCATTTCTTCTTATTCGGTGGCACCGGATCATCGAATTCGAGGTAGTCAATTTTTGCTGTGACCCTCCACGGCTGACGGACCTCTAGTTCCACAAAGTCTTTGGCATCTCCATCGTGGGGGACCGATATTGAACAGGGGGTTCCGTCGGCTGCCGTGGGAGAGATTTCGGGGCAATCGGCCCAGTGCTTGTCATAAACTTTCCCAGGAGACACATTGACTCTCTCCCACATATTAGTTTGCGTCTCGTCGCGGCAGTATTGGATGAACTCGGCGGTTATCGTCAGTACGCCGATTCCTGGCACCGTAAACGAACCCTCAAAAGAAGTCGGAGCGTTGCCTGGAAAGCTGCCTGGATTACTTCGCCCTTGTTCATATTCCTCGTACCTAAAGTCGAGGCAACCATACCCCTGCGTCGGAACTACATTTAGCTGGTACTCTCCCTCAAGCGTGTGCGTTGTCTCCCAGTCTGCGGTCTTGTTTCCATAGTAGACCTGACACTGATCGGGTAAAGCCGAATTATTGTCCGTTGAAAAATCCCATCCAACATTCGTGTACTCCAAGGACCAATTGATAATGCTTGAAAGCGATCTCCCGCCATGATTTCGATCTGGTAACACTGGGGGCCAATCTTCGCACTCAACGTCAAAAAAATCATTTTGTTCATTAAGTATGGGTTCGTTCCCTCCATCAGGTTTTTTCCGCAACTTGCCGTTAGAATCAAACCAATCTTCGCATACACCGGCTATTGGCCCCGTACCAGACCCGCAATTTTTGAAGAAATATCCGTCGCTGTCTTGTTCAAGTAAATCAGAACCGGCGTTAATTGTCGTTATCCAAAATTCGTCCCTATCCCAACAATCTGTATTTAAAGGATGGCTTTGGCATGACGCTTTCCAATAATGCACCTTGCACGGATTAGATTTAGTTGAGGAATTCCCGAACTCATCCCACGCTGCGTCAAAATCGGCGCATAAACCTGTGACAGTTTCCGCTGACGCATAAAAGCATCCGTCCGGAATTTGAAAGAAGGGCGAGTTTTTCGCCAAGAATCCACCGCTAGGGGCCGACAGCTTGACTGTCACCGAAGTGGGAGAATCCCTTTTAACGCCCACTTCATCGCTGGTCGTCACGTCGCTGCATGGGACAGTCCCAGGAACCATTGGCGAGCTGGCTTCGAGGACAAACTTGAGCGAATCGACCATATCCCCAAATCGCCACGGTAGCCCTTTTTTCTGGTAAGGGACGCAGGCTTCGTTCCTGACCGTTAAATTTGTTTGAGGGTTAGTGACCCAGTAGCCGTCTTCAGCATAAGGGTTCTGTGTTTTGCTTCGGTCGCGATACGCATCGTACCATCTATCTGATTCTTTTAGTTCAAGGGTAGAGTGAGGGTTGTACGGAAGGTCATTTTGTGGCCATTGTAAATTGTGGCCATTGTTCCAGGATGATTCATTTTGATAGGAAGTTTTCAAGTCATTATTTGACGGCTCGCTGTCCGTGACATAATAACCTGGATTCCCGAACGCTAACAAACTGCACGCTACATCTGCATCGTCCGTCAAGTTTCTTTGACCCGCACCGTATAGCGTTCCCCAATGAGGGCTAACAGTTTCCTCGACGATGTAAAAGGCGTGACCCCAATTTGACATCGACCCCCCTTTTCGCTTCGGGTTGCATCGGTCTTCCAGTGCCTTTGTTCCGATGTCATTGCCTGCCTCAAAGCCCCAAGTCTCTACTCCGTCGGCCTCTACTTCTTCTCTTAAAGAGGTATGTGGCGTGTCAACGGCTGCTATTCCAGTAAAGTCGCCAGGGGTGTAAAACCCAGAAAAATTACGAGGAATTTCTATAAGTGCCGCATATAGCTTCCATACACTTCCGTCTCTGCGTACCCCTGCAAGTAATCTGAAACTTGTGCTGTTGTTGTGTAACGTTCCATGAGTGGTGTTCGACGAGGATAGTTCAGTAATTTGCATCGGACAGTCAGTCTTAGTCTTTAATATATTGTCGGTTCCGTCCGTCCGTCTTCCGATTCGCATTTGGCTCTTTATGTATCCACGATCAAAGTCAGGGACCGAATCCCCTCGACTCAATACCATTTCTGCGTAGAGGTAATTATCTGGATCTGTCGCGTCTAAGATGACGCGGAACTCGCCTTCTTCTGGGAACGGTTCGTAAGTGCGGCTTGTCGATCCGTCATCGCTAGGGTCGAGCGTAATACCTGACTCCGACCAGTCCTTTCGGTAAGTCCGAAAGGTGCCTGCTACAGAATGGGCGAATAGGCTTTTATTGCCTCCAAGGAGTCCAAAGTCTCCATCGCTGCCTCCTAGTAGTCGCCAGTTGGAGTAGTTGGTGGACACAAGGAGGCTTGCCTCTCCGGAGTCGCCAAGTAAGGTCCAGCGAGAAGGGACTGGTCCGGACGTTGGGGCAGACGTTCCGGTGTTATCAACAACCACACTCGAATCCCATCGAGCCATTCGGACTGGAACTCGTTCGGGGCCGCCAAGGCCGAAAAAGCCGGTAAAAGTGTGCTGCAAACTGTGGGAAACCATGTCCAAGGATTGCCGATGCAGCTTACCAAGAAATTCATCATTTTCTGCGAGTGGCCCGCTATTACGCAGGCGGGCGTCCAGTTCGCCAATCGGTATCGCCAGTGCTGGTGACTCAAGGCTTCCGCTAGTGGTTTGGGTGTAGTGGGCAAAAAGCTCGGCGGCACGTTGACCCAAATAAGACGCCTTGAACTGTACCTTTAGGGGCGATCCGTCTGTGGTGACTAAGTGATCTCGTGTGGAAAACGAGTTTAGTGACCCTCCAGAGAGTCCGATGTCCGGACCCGACTGCGTAGCTGCTGTTCCGTTTAATTTGCAGTAAGTGTCGACGCTCCTATCTTTAAAGGTCGCTGATCCATGCGGGCCGGAGTACGGGTCTTTCAGTAAATAGCCATTCTCGTCGGCATGTTTTAAAAAGTCATCTATGTATTGAGTCGCCCTGGTTTGGTTTGTTGGCAATATAAATGGCTGCTCTGTAAACCAATACGCCCAGCGAATGTCGGGAGTTGTGCTGTTATATAGGTCGACATAATCATCTTCACGACCATATAACATCCGAAAGTGCCGCCAATACATAGACATCGCGTGCCAGTAACCAGCGGAAAAGGCGTATATCTTGTTTGGCTGAACGGGGTTTTCATCTGGCTGGCTTGGGCCTCCAGGCTGAATGCAGGTTTCAAATAGAATGTCGTTGAAAGCTACGTGCCGAAAAGTTTGATCCCCTGACAAGACTATTGCCCCAGGTCGACTTGCGTTTAGGTGCGACAAGTTAATTGTTCCACCGTTCTGGCAGTACCACGTATAGCCCATTTCGGCTATCACGTCTTGGATCGTATTGACGCGATACCGGATCTCCTTCGGGAGCCGGACACGCACATGAGGTGGAACTTCGTTTTTTCTGGGGCCGTCTTTAAAGTTTAATCGCATACTAACTGACCTCCGCATCCACCCAGTTCAGGCAACCGTCCACGCCTTTTACGAGAACCTGCTGTGATCCTTTTGCGTACCCAGGAATGCAGCTAATGTCTTCGGGTAGCGACTTCACGCAGTGAAATCCAGTTTCCCTTGTTCCTCGTGAAGCGTCGTCGTCGGTACTGTTCCACGCCTGGGTGCTAATCCAAAGAGATTTGGGCCAAAGGCCAATCGGTGCGCTTTGGATTCTCAAGCCGACATCGTACTCTCCATTGTCTCTGAGCCTGCCTACGTGGATTTCTGCCAGCCAGTCCCACCAAGTTGCGTTCCACGTCGGGATTCCCGCAAACTTGATGTCGTAGTTGTACCTATACTGTTCCCAATACACCTTAGCGACGTTTTTGGCGAGCGTTTCAAAGTCGGCGTCCAGGCAGTCCTCTGTGTTGCATCCTGGGCTGAAAACCCGTCTTCCTCGCTCGTCGTCATCGGTTGCTAAATCGTCTTCTTCGCACTCTCCGGTAGTTTCGTTCCAGATTTCCCCATCGTTGCAAGTCTCGCATTTATTTTTT
>MDTB01108810.1_pt1 | contig 15661 bp, 12 predicted proteins | sample 811161 | NCBI WGS metagenome assembly MDTB01 (sample SAMN05326650, study PRJNA326480) | marine metagenome | isolation source: seawater | place: Mediterranean Sea | collected 2009 | reverse complement strand
TTAAATTCAACATTTGAGGTCTACCATCTACTAAAGCTATGTTGTTAACACTAAAAGATGACTGTAAACTTGTGAACTTAAAAAGTTTATTTAGAACTATATTGGGAACAGCGTCGCGTTTTAAAACATAAACAATTCGCATACCGTTCCTATCAGACTCGTCACGGATTGTTGATATTCCTTCTATTTTTTTATCGTTGACTAACTCAGCTGTCTTACGAATCATTTCAGCTTTGTTTACCTGATAAGGAATTTCACTGACTATAATGCATTCTCTATCGTTAACCTCTTCAATATTTGCCTTAGCTCTAATTACCACTCTTCCCCTGCCGGTAAGAAAAGCCTCTTTCACTCCTTCATAACCATAGATAGTTCCACCTGTTGGGAAATCAGGAGCTTTTATCGTTTGGATTAATTCATCAATTGAAATTTCATTATTATCAATATACTGAATAGTACCATTTATTACTTCAGTTAAGTTGTGAGGTGGCATATTTGTGGCCATGCCAACAGCTATTCCAGATGCACCATTAATAAGAAGGTTTGGTACTCTTGTTGGAAGTACTGTAGGTTCTTTAAGTGTATCATCAAAATTTAATTGCAGATCAACAGTTTCTTTTTCTATGTCTGCCATCAAATCTTCTGACATTTTTCGCATACGTGCTTCGGTATATCGCATAGCTGCAGGGCTATCACCGTCCACAGATCCAAAGTTTCCTTGACCATCTACGAGGAGATAGCGAAGGCTCCATTCTTGGGCCATTCGAACCATGGTATCATAAACTGAACTATCTCCGTGTGGATGGTACTTACCTAGGACTTCACCAACTATTCTAGCTGACTTTTTATATGCAGTATTTGAACGAATACCGAGTTCGTGCATACCATATAATACTCTTCGATGAACTGGTTTTAAGCCATCTCGAACATCTGGAAGCGCACGTGACACAATGACAGACATTGAGTAATCAATGTAAGCCGATTTCATTTCATCTTCGATTTTGATAGGAATTAGCTTATCGGTTTGGTCCATAATATTAATTAGTATATATAGCTAAATTAGGGAATCAGATTGCAATATTAAATTAATATTTAGCCATATTCATTAAAATTATTAACAGAATAACAGGTCATTTTGGTGGTAAATAATTATGGACCTTCTTTTGAAATATTAATATTTTTTTGTCTATTAGCATAGAGCATAAAACTTTGGTCTGTTTTTTGCAATTATATAAAGAAAAAATCTATGGATGATAATTTTTCACCAAGAGTAAAAGACGTAATTTCTTTCAGCAAGGAAGAAGCTCTTAGGTTGGGACATAACTTTATTGGAACTGAGCACTTGATGCTGGGCATACTTAGAGATGGTAACGGCAAAGCTGTTGCTATTTTAAATGCTATTGAAATTAATCTTGAAGAACTAAGACGTAAAGTTGAGATTTTAAACCCCGCTACAATAGAAGGTGATCAAAAATTAAACGATAAGAAAAACCTCCACTTAACTCGCCAAGCTGAACGAGCGCTTAAAACTACTTTTTTAGAGGCAAAATTATTTCAAAGTGATTTAATCAATACAGTTCACTTACTTCTCTGCATATTAAGAAATGAAAACGACCCAACCACAAAATTACTTACAAAACTTAATGTTGATTACGATATTGTTAAAGAACAATTTAAGTTAATGTTAGCAAGCGACTCAGACAATTATGAAGAACTCCCATCTTCATCTTCTTTTCCGGAAGAAAAAGATAATGAAGGCGAAGGAAAAGAAAATCCCTTTGTTCCCACCTCAGATTCAAAAACATCAAAAAAATCAAAAACACCAGTCCTTGATAACTTTGGTCGTGATATCACTGCTCTTGCCGAACAAGAGAAATTAGATCCTGTAGTAGGAAGAGAAAAAGAAATTGAAAGAGTTTCTCAGATTCTTAGCAGGAGAAAGAAAAATAATCCCCTCTTAATAGGGGAGCCCGGTGTTGGAAAATCTGCAATTGCTGAAGGATTAGCACTTCGTATAATTCAAAAAAGAGTTTCGCGTATTTTATATAACAAGAGAGTGGTGAGCTTAGACTTGGCTAGTCTAGTTGCAGGAACTAAGTACAGAGGTCAGTTTGAAGAACGCATGAAAGCAATGATGAATGAATTAGAAAAGAATGATAATATAATTCTTTTTATAGACGAAATACATACTATTGTCGGTGCTGGAGGAGCCACTGGAAGTTTAGATGCATCTAATATGTTTAAACCTGCTCTAGCTCGAGGTGACATCCAATGTATTGGAGCCACTACACTTGATGAATACAGACAGAATATAGAAAAAGATGGTGCTCTAGAAAGACGTTTTCAAAAAGTTTTAGTTGAACAAACCAGTAATGCAGAGACACTTGAAATTCTGAAAAATATAAAAGAACGTTATGAAAACCATCATAACGTTAATTACACAGATGATGCCTTAAGCGCATGCGTAGATTTAACCGATAGATACATGCTTGATCGATTTTTACCTGATAAAGCAATTGATGCACTTGACGAAGCTGGATCAAGAGTTCACATTAACAATATGAGCGTTCCAAAAGAAGTTGTTAACCTAGAAAGTCAGTTAGATGAGGTAAGAGAATTAAAAAATTCTGTAGTAAAAAAACAAAAATATGAAGAAGCTGCAAAACTTCGGGATGACGAAAAGAGAGTTGAACGTCTATTGATAGAAGCTCAAGAAAGATGGCAAGAAGATTCAAAACTTAATAGAGTAACTGTTAATGAAAATGATATAGCAGATGTAGTATCAATGATGAGCAATGTACCTGTTAATAAAATTGTTAAATCTGAGAAAAACAAACTATCTAAATTAGCTAAGGTTATCAATTCAAAACTCATAGGTCAAAATGAGGCAGTAGAAAAAGTTGTAAAGGCTATACAACGAAACAGAGCTGGTTTAAAAGCTCCTGATAAGCCTATTGGATCTTTTATTTTTTTAGGGCAAACAGGGGTAGGTAAAACCCAGCTTGCAAAAATTTTAGCTTCTGAAATTTTTGATTCCGAAGAAAACTTGATTCGAATTGACATGAGCGAATACATGGAAAAATTTGCCATTTCTAGATTAATTGGTGCACCTCCTGGATATGTTGGATATGAAGAGGGTGGTCAATTAACCGAAAAAGTTAGAAGAAGACCATATTCTGTAATATTGCTAGACGAAGTAGAAAAGGCTCATCCAGATATTTTTAATATGATGCTTCAGATTCTTGATGACGGATTCTTAACAGATAGCCTAGGTAGAAAAATAAACTTTCAGAATACTATAATAATTATGACATCAAATGTTGGTGCAAGACAAGTTAAAGATTTTGGAAGAGGGCTTGGGTTTGAAACTGCGTCACAGAAATTACAATCTAAAGAAATTGAAAAAAGTGTTATTGAAAAAGAGTTAAAAAAGACTTTTTCACCAGAATTTTTAAATAGAATTGATGATATTGTAGTTTTCAATAATCTTGATAAAAAAGATATTCGAAAAATTGTAGATATCGAATTAGATTACTTGATTAAACGTATCAATCAATTAGGATATGAAATTGAAATATCAGATACAGCAAAAGACTTTATCTCGGAAAAAGGGTTTGATAGTAAATATGGTGCAAGACCATTAAATCGGGCAATTCAAAAGTATTTAGAAGATTTATTAGCTGAAAACGTTGTGAATAATTCTATTAAAGAAGGTGATAAAGTTTTCATTAATAAAAATAAAGGAGATGATTTTCTTAACTTAAAGATCAATCAAGAAATTGAAAATTCTTAATCCTTTTTCCAAAAAATTGTTTACGGCCACTCAATAAATGTTATTTTTGCGCTTGTAAATTTAAACGCATGAATAGCTTAAACATGCTAGTATAAAATTTTTATGAAGGTTTTAAAATTTGGTGGCACTTCGGTGGCTAATTCTAAGAGTTTTTTAAACGTTATAGATATAGTTAAGGAGTCTAATGATAGAAAAATATTAGTTGTTTCTGCATTAGGGGGAATAACAAACCTTCTTGACGAAATGTCAACACAAGCAAGTAAAGGGGAAAGTAATTACAAAGATAAGCTGCAAATACTAGAAAATCGACATTTAGATTTGATCGAATTCTTCATTCCAGTTACTAAACAAAGTGAAATAATTAGCTTTTTAAAGTCTCAAATTAATGAGCTGGAAGAGGTTCTTGAATCTTTATTTAAATTGAATGAATTAACTTCTAAGAGCCTGGCAAAAATTTTAAGTTTTGGCGAGATCCTTTCAAGTACTGTCATTTACAGTGTGCTTAAACATAAAGAATGTGATATTGAATTAAAAGATTCGCGCCAAATAATTTTCACAAAAACTGTTAATGACAGAGTAGTTGTAGATCACAATAAAAGTGAAAAAAAAACAAAAGCATTTCTAAATGAAAATAATTCTAAGAACATACTGATTCCTGGATTTATAGCGCAAGATGAAGATGGAAATACAACTACTTTGGGTCGCGGAGGATCTGATTTAACTTCATCATTACTAGCTAACTATTCTAATGCAGATCAATTAGAGATTTGGACAGATGTTAGTGGAATGTTTACTGCTCATCCTAAATTAGTCAGTCAAGCAATTCCAATTTCCAATCTTTCGTATCGTGAAGCAATGGAGCTATCACATTTTGGAGCCAAGGTAATTTACCCTCCTACTTTACAACCACTCATTGATAAAAACATTCCTGTTATTATTAAAAATACGTTTGAAAAAAATGCTAAGGGAACATTAATTAATGCCGAAGGGTCATCCTTGCTAGACGGATCTACTGTAAAAGGAATTAGTCATATCGAAGATGTAGCTTTAATAAGTCTTGAGGGTAGTGGTATGATTGGTATTCCTGGTTTTTCAAAACGTTTTTTTGAATGTTTATCTAACAAACAGATAAATATTATAATGATTACACAAGCATCTTCTGAACATTCGATTTGTATAGGTGTTAGCTCGAGCGATTCAGCCACAGCTAAGAAGACTATTGATGATAATTTTGCCTTTGAAATCAGTGTACAAAAAGTTAATCCCGCAAAAATAGAATTAGACATGACAAACATCGCTGTTGTTGGAGATCGAATGAAAGATCACCAAGGTATTAGCGGTAAATTGTTTAGCAGTTTAGGAGCAAATAATATTAATATACGTGCAATTGCACAGGGAGCTTCAGAAAGAAATATTTCTATAGTAATTGATAAGAGAAACACACAAAAAGCCTTAAACTCAATTCATGAAAGTTTTTTTGAAAGACAGATAAAGGAATTAAATTTATTTATAACAGGGGTAGGAAATGTGGGTAGTAAACTTTTAGATCAAATTAATAGACAACAAAGCTATCTTTTAGAAAATTTACGCCTTAAAATAAATGTGGTTGCAATATCAAATTCATCAAAAATGCTTTTATCTGATGTTTCTTTAGATTTAAAAAAATGGAAGAAGCAATTAAATAACAGTAATATTAATGCAAATAGGGAAGCTTTCTTTAATCACATAAAAACACTAAATCTAAGAAACAGTATTTTTATCGATAATACAGCAAATCATCATATTGCAGAAGAATATGGTCTTTATTTAGCTAACAATATTGGAGTAGTAACTTGTAATAAAATAGCCTGTGCTAGTTCTTATAAAAATTATAAAGAACTTAAAAAAATATCAAGACGCTACAACACACCTTTCTTGTTTGAAACAAATGTAGGAGCAGGACTACCAGTAATAGATACATTAAACAATCTAATAGCATCAGGAGACGAAATAATTAAAATCCAAGCTATCTTGTCAGGAAGTTTAAATTATATTTTCAATAATTTTAACTCCAAAACAAGCTTTCGAAGTGTAGTTAAAAGTGCCCAAGATCAGGGATATACTGAACCAGATCCTAAGATTGACTTAAGCGGTGTAGACGTGGCAAGAAAAATATTAATCCTAGGTCGTGAAAGTGGTTATGAATTAGAACTTAAAGATATTATCAACAAGAGTTTTTTACCCAAAGACGTATTGAAAACTTCTTCGAACGAAAAATTTTATAACGCTATTAGTAAAAACGAAGTTTACTTTCAAAAAATTCTAAAAAACGCTACCAAAAATGGAACAAGATTAAAATATGTAGCCCAGTTGGAAAAAGGAAAAGCTTCAGTTGGGCTTCAAGAGATTGAATCCCATCATGACTTTTACAACCTGGAAGGTAGTGATAATATTATTTTATTCTATACAAGTCGTTACAGAGATCAGCCCCTTATTGTTAAAGGAGCTGGTGCTGGTGCTGAGGTAACAGCAGGAGGGATTTTTGGAGATATCATTCGAATAGGCAAGCAATAAATATGGATCATATTAATATTTTTACTCCTGCAAGTGTAGCCAATGTTTCTTGTGGTTTCGATGTACTTGGCTTTTGTTTAGATACGATTGGAGATATTATGAAAGTTTCTAAAACCAAAACAAAAGGCATATCCATCGGTATTTTGAAAGGACAAGAAATACCAATAGATCCTCTCAAGAATGTTGCATATGTTGCTGCGAATGCTCTTTTAAAAGACTTTCCCACAAATGGTGGCTTTCAAATTGACATTGAAAAAAAAATAAAACCTGGGAGTGGAATTGGAAGTAGTGCAGCAAGTGCAGCAGGAGCTGTTTTTGGAATTAATGAACTATTAGGAAAACCCTATTCAAGAAGTCAATTAGTAAAATTTGCTATGGTTGGAGAATCATTAGCAAGTGGAGATGCACATGCTGACAACCTTGCCCCTGTGTTACTCGGAGGCTTCACGTTAGTTCGAAGTAATAAAACCCTAGATATCATAAAACTTCCTTCACCAAATGATTTAATAGCTACAATTATTCATCCAAAAATTGAATTAAAAACAATTCATTCAAGAGCAATTCTTAAAAGTGAAATTCCACTTACAAAAGCTGTAGAACAGTGGGGGAACTTAGGTGCTTTCGTAAGTGCTCTTTACACAAACGATTATGATCTTCTTTCTAGAAGCATGAAAGATAAGGTGATTGAACCAGCAAGAGCAATTTTAATCCCCAAATTTAAAGAGATTAAAGAATCAGCTATTGAAGCTGGTGCTCTGGGGAGTGGTATTTCTGGCTCAGGCCCATCTGTATATGCATTGTCTAAAGGAGAAAAAACTGCAAAAAAAGTAGGACAATTCATGAAAACTTACTACGACGAAATTGGGCTTGATTATGAAATTCACTACTCATGTATTAACAATGAAGGAATAAAGATTATTTAAGCTTATATGGAATATTTTAGTTTAAATTATAATGCTAAAGACGTAAGCTTTTTAGAGGCTGTTAGAAAAGGACTAGCGCCTGATCGAGGGTTGTATTTTCCAAAGAATATTCCAAAATTAGAAGAAAGTTTTATCAAAAATTTAAATAAGTTTTCAAACCATGAAATTGCATACGAGGTAATTAAGCCATATGTCGGAAGTGATATTGATGATAATAATTTAAAAAAAATTATACAAGAAACATTAAGTTTTGATTTTCCAATTGTAAAAATAACAGATAAAATTGCTCTAATTGAATTATTCCATGGCCCCAGCCTTGCTTTTAAAGACGTCGGAGCTCGTTTTATGGCTAGATGTTTATCTCAAGATAACTCTATCAAAAAAGGAAAAAATTTAACTGTACTAGTTGCTACTTCAGGAGATACAGGCGGAGCAGTAGCAGATGGTTTTTTTAAAGTAAAAGGAATTGATGTAATTATTCTCTATCCAAAGGGTAAAGTCAGTGATATACAAGAACGACAATTAACTACACTTGGAGAAAATATCACTGCTTTGGAAGTTAATGGTTCATTTGATGACTGCCAAGACATGGTCAAAACAGCTTTTGTTGATCAAGAATTAAAAGATAAAATTTATTTAACATCCGCAAACTCAATAAATATTGGTAGGTGGTTAGCACAAATGTTTTATTACTTCATAGCCTATAAAAAAAGGCCGAATCCAGAAAAAAAACTTTTGATCTCAGTACCAAGTGGGAACTTTGGAAATATTTGTGCTGGTATATTGGCACAAAAGATGGGGCTTCCCATAAATCATTTTATAGCTAGTACTAATATAAATGACACTATACCAGAGTATTTGAAATCTGGGGATTATTTTCCTAAGAAATCTATTCAAACGATATCAAATGCAATGGACGTAGGTAATCCGAGTAATTTTATTCGGATTCAAAGGATTTTTAATAATGATTTTTTTAAATTAAAAAAAATTCTTAGTGGTTACAGCTTTTCTGATAAAATGACAGAAAAAGCAATAAAAGAGATATATAAAATAAAAGGATATGTTTCTGAACCTCACGGAGCAATTGGATTTTTAGGTTTAAAAGAATTTTTTAATTCTAAAGAGGAAGTAGATGAATACCAAGGTATCTTTTTAGAGACGGCACATCCTGTAAAATTTAAAAGTACTGTAGAGGGTATTATAAAAACTGATATAAAAACTCCAAAGAGTATTCAAAAAATTTTGGATCTTGAAAAAAAGAGTTTTTCTATTAGTAAATATTCAGAACTTAAGTCTTTACTTCTTTCAAATTAATTTGTGCTTAAAGAAGCTATAAAAATCTTCATACATACTTTAAATATAAATTACTTTCTTAATTGTGGGATCTGATTCTTATGAAAAGTCAAGTGAGGTTACAATTTTTGTAAATAATTTTTTTTAAGTTTTCAATTGTAATATGATATAAATAATAAGAAAAGTATACCTTTTTACTTTCAGCATAAACACAACTATAGATCAAACCATGAAAAAAACAACACTTTACAATACTCATTTGTCCTTGAATGCAAAAATGACTTCATTTGGAGGATATGAGATGCCGGTTCAATACTCAGGGGTAAAGAATGAACATTTTGCAGTAAGAAAAGACCTTGGGGTTTTTGATGTATCTCACATGGGAGAATTTTATGTTTATGGACCAAATTCGTTAAGTTTTCTTCAACACATATGCAGTAACGATATTTCAAAAATAAATATTGGAAAAGCACAATATAATTATTTTCCAAACGATAAAGGTGGAATCGTAGATGATCTTATTATTTATCGATTAGAAAAAGAAAAATATCTTCTAGTTGTAAATGCTTCAAATATTGAGAAAGATTGGAATTGGATTCAAAATCATAATCGAGAATTCAAAGCTCAAATAGTAGATCATTCAAAATCAACAGGTTTATTGGCTATACAGGGTCCAAAAGCTATAATTGCTATGCAGCAATTGACAGACTATCCATTGAAAAATCTTGAATATTATTCCCATACTAAGGCTGTATTTGCTGATATCAAAAACATAATGATAGCTACAACAGGATATACTGGAGCTGGAGGTATTGAAATTTATTTCCCTGCAATTCACGCGGAACATTTATGGAATGCTGTTATGAAAGCTGGAGCTTGTCACGGCATTGTTCCAGCTGGACTTGCAGCAAGAGATACTCTGAGAATAGAAATGGGCTACTGCTTATACGGGAATGAAATTGACGAGGAATCATCACCAATTGCTGCTGGATTAGGTTGGATTAGTAAACCAGAAACTGGTTTTATCAACTCAAAAAGTATACAAAATCAAATATTTAATGGAAGTGATAAAAAACTAATTGGATTCAAAATGGATTTAAGAGCCATTCCAAGAAGTGGATATTCAATTGTTGACAATCATGGAAAGCCAATCGGAATTGTTACGTCTGGAACTCAGTCTCCAACTCTCTCAATTGGTATTGGTCTCGGTTACGTCAATGAAGAAAATTCAAATATCGGAAATAAAATTGGAATTTTGATTCGTAAAAAAAACTACTCTGCAAATATTGTTAAACTCCCATTTATAAAAAATTAACTTTTGAAAGCAATATTAATTTTGGGTGGGAGTGGATTCTTAGGTAACGCTATATACAAGGAATTAGGAGCATATTTCAATACTTTTGGGACTTTTAACAAAAATGAAGCATTTAAAAATAATAAACATTTTTTCAATTATAATTTTGAAAAAGGTGGACTTAATGATATTATAAATGAAATTAAGCCTAAGCTAATAATCTCAGCATTACGTGGAAATTTTAATGCCCAAATTGAGGCACATTCCAACATTATAGAATATGTGAAATTTAACAATTGCAGGGTTATGTTTTTATCATCAGCTAATGTCTTTGACTCCTTCCGGCATTATCCTTCATATGAATATGATAAAACGCTTTCTAAAAGTATTTATGGTCACTTTAAAATAAAAATTGAAAATAAAATAATGAATTTACCAATTGGTAAATTTGTAATTATCCGATTGCCGATGGTTTTTGGCATGAATGCTCCAAGGACTAAAGAAATTGATAAAGCTGTTAAAGATGAAATTCCAATCGAAGTATTTCCAAATACTATTATTAATGTAAATAGTGATATTAGACTCAGCCAACAGATTCATTATTTAATAAATCACAAAAAAACAGGAGTCTTTCATCTGGGAAGTACCGATCTAATCTCTCATTTTGATTTTATTAAATCCTTAGTAGAAAAACGTCATTCAAAAAATGGTATTTATAAACAGGTCTTTACAACCAACTCTATCAGATATTTAGCATCATTACCCAAAGAAAATAGGCTGCCAAATCATATTCAACCATCATATATTGAAATACTAGAGGAGATGAGTTAATTGAAAAACTTCAATAATATTATTACACAATACGTAGATAATTAAGATTTTAATCTATATCCTAAATACTAAACATATCAAACCTTGATAAATAAAATTCTATTTGAGACGCAAAGTTATTTATATTTGACAACACTCAAGTAAAAAGTTAATGGGAAGAGCATTTGAATTCAGAAAAGCCCGAAAAATGAAACGTTGGTCAGCAATGGCTAAAACATTTACACGTATTGGAAAGGATATTGTTATAGCAGTAAAAGAGAGTGGTTCAGATCCTGATAATAATTCTCGATTAAGAGCTGTTATTCAAAATGCTAAGGCTGCTAACATGCCCAAAGAAAATGTTGAAAGAGCTATTAAAAAAGCTTCAGATAAAAATACTGGCAGTCTTAAAGAAGTACTTTTTGAGGGTTATGCTCCCCATGGAATTGCAGTTTTAGTTGAAACTACAACTGACAATAATAATAGGACTGTTGCAAATATTCGTTCATATTTTAATAAGGCGAATGGCAATTTGGGTACAACTGGGTCTGTAGAATTTATGTTTGATCACAGTTGTAATTTTAGAATAAACCCTAGTCTTGACGTAGAAGAAATCGAACTAGAATTTATCGATTATGGAGTAGAGGAAGTTTTTAAAGATGAAGAGGGAATTTATTTATATGCACCTTTTCTATGCTTTGGTTTAATCCAAAAAGAATTGGAGAAAAGAAACTTTGAAATAATATCATCAGGTTTTGAAAGGATACCCCAGGTTCTTAAATCTTTGAGTGGAGATGCCCAAAAAGAAGTATTGCAATTATTAGAAAAAATTGAAGACGACGACGATGTCCAGAATGTCTACCACTCAATGGATATAAAAGTTGATTAAAAGCTTTTTTTCTTGTCAAAACCAACCACTCCTTTGAAAATATTTTCCAATGAGTCTAAATCTTTTTGCTCATTTTGTGAAGGATGAAAATTTGGATGGATAACAACTTTTTTATTTTCATAATCAAAAGAAACTGGAACAATAGGAATTTTCAGTCCTTTAGCTATAAAATAATATCCGGATCGAAGCTTATCAACTTTTCTTCGCGTTCCTTCAGGAGCTAAAGCAATTTTAAACTTTTGATGAGCATTAAATACAGCAATTATAGATTCAACTGAATTTTTATTTCCAGATCGATCAATGGGAGCTCCTCCTAAACTTCTAAAAATCCAAGCTGTTAGTGGGGTAAATAATTCCTTTTTCCCAACAAAATTTATGGACTCTCTTAAAATACTTCTGACCATTATACCTACAAAAAAGTCCAACCAACTAGTATGTGGAACTACAGCTACAACATACTTTGGTATCGAAGGAAAAGATCCTACAATTTTCCAATTCATAAGGTCATAATATATTTTTTTTGATAAAAAGTGAAACATAATTAATTAATTAATTTAAAATCTTCGTCAGGAAATCCTATCAGAAATAGAGATTTTTTTGCTCTAGTGATTGCTGTATAAAGCCATCTTAAATAATCTTTATTAGGCCCTTCTTTCAAATATGGTTTTTCAATAAATACATTTTCCCATTGTCCACCTTGTGATTTATGACAAGTAATTGCGTAGGAATATTTTACTTGTAATGAATTAAAGAAAGGGTTTTTTTTAACTTTTAAAAATTGTTTATACTTTGATCTCTCCGAAGAATAGTCTTCCAATACATTTTTGTAAAGACGATTACCATCTTCAAATGACAATGAAGGTGTTTCAGATTTTAAAGTATCAAGCAAAATAACAGTTTCAAAAGGATCTTCGTCTGGGTAGTCAACCAAACGCACACGAACTTCAGCAAAAGAAAAATCATAAATATTTTTTCTAGACATTATTGCAAGTACTTCAATCACGTCTCCATTTGCAATGAACCCTGGTGTAGAATCTATAGATAACCAAAAATAGTTGTTCTTTACAACCATTAATTGGTCACCGACGCACAAATCATCATCCCAACCTAAAATACTTTTACGAATATGTTCATTGAGTAAATTTGCTCGTTTATTTGATCTAACTATAAAAATTGTTTGATCAATTCCCGCCTTATCAAAAGCAAAAGACAAAGAATCAGAAATATTCATCCCATTATTAGAGTAATAAATATCTGATACATCATCTACATCAAATTGAAATTTATCATAAACTTCATCGTATAACTGAGATCTCAATCTCGTTGCATTATCTAAAATTCCTGAGCCAAGGGCTTGTCTAACTACACTATCTAATTCAATGCTATACACCTTATCAAAATAAAAATGTTTCAATTCATTTTTATCCAAAGCTGGGCTTAAATTAAGGTGAATCGGTGGTAATTGTGCAGGATCACCAACAAAAATCAATTTACATTTATCACCTTGACTGACATACTGAGTCAAATCATTAAGTAATGATCCATTATCAAAAATTTTAGACTGATTACGGTCATCACTAATCATTGAGGCTTCATCTACAATAAAAATAGTTTTTCGATATTTATTTGGTTTTAATTGAAATTCAATTTTTCCAGAACTATCTGATTTAGGATAATATATTTGTTTATGAATTGTATATGCAGAAGATTTTGAATAGGAAGCCATTACTTTTGCAGCCCTACCGGTTGGAGCCATAAGTACAGACTTGTAACCAACTTTTTTTAATTGACTAATCAAAGAACCAATTAAAGTTGTTTTCCCAGTTCCAGCATATCCTTTAAGTAGAAAAACAGTGTTTGGAGTATTTGAAAAAATGAAATCTGCAACTTCAACAAACCATTTTTTTTGAGAAACTGTTGGTTCAAAAGGAAAATTAACTAATAGTTGTTTGCAAAATTCTTCAGGAGTCATTTAAAGATTGATTGGGATAAATATAATTCATTTTAAATACTTTTGTGATTAAAAAAAAATTGTAGATTTGTTTTTACCAAATAAAAAAAAGATAATGAAATTAGGTATTCAAGCTGTTTTATGGATCGCATCAATATTCTTTGGTTATAAAATTTATGACTCAATTAGCGGTCCAATAAATTTTAATCAGACAAAAAATAAGCGTTATTCAAAGGTCATCAATGTAATGAAAGATATTAGAACTGCACAAATAGCTCATAAGGATGTAAAAGGTGTATATTCTAATAATTTTGACAGCTTAATAAAATTTATAGATGAGGGAATATTTACTCTTGTTGAGAAACGTGACTCCTCGTATTTAGAATATGACAGAACATACAGGATTGATATGCTTCGAGAGGTTGTTGTTATTGATACACTAGGTTTTGTTCCTGTGAAAGATTCCTTATTTCAAACATCCGAACGATATAAAAAAATGGCAAATATTCCTATCGAAGGACTTCAAGATAGCATGTTCCAAATCAAATCTGATGTAATTAACAAAAATGGCTATAAAGTGCCAGTATTTGAGGTAAAAATATCAAAAAATACATTATTGTTTGACCAAGATGAGGACCTTGTTAAACAAGAAAATGAGACTATTTCTGTAGATGGAGTTAATGGTCCAGAAATTATATTAGGCTCATTATCTAACGTGAGCACTAACGGAAACTGGCCAACTATTTTTGATGCCAAACAGGAGTAAATTTATAAATCAAAAAGCCTTATCCATTCATTCTTTTGATGATGGATTTTCTTTCTGCACAAATTCAAAAATTGATTATTTTTTTTCCACTAATAATCAAAAAAACTTCATTAATATTTTAAATGAATACCTAGACAGACAGGAAAAAAGTTTTATTGAATCTATAAAATTTACTTCATTTCATAATCCATCAACATTTGTTCCATATTCACTTTTTGATAACTCTAGGCCCAAAGACTATCTAAAACTTTATAGTAAAGAGAAAAAAGATGAAATAGCATATTATGATAAAATTGAACAGATAAACCAAATAAACGTATATACTTCTCCTAGAAACATAAGTGATGTTTTAAAAAAAGTTAATCTGAACTCAGAAATTTCCCATTATAATACATTGCTCTTGAATAATATCCTCAGTCTAGAATTTTCAAATGGAATAGAATATCAACTTTTTATACACCTACAATCAGAAGCATTGGATGTATTTTTATTTAAAAAAAAACAATTTAAATTTAATAATAGATTTTTAATTTCAAATGAAGATGAATTTTTGTATTATCTCTTTTTTATAGTAGAACAATTTGATATGGAGACAGAAGGTTTAGAGATAGTTTTTTTGGGGAAAATTCAACGATATGAAACTTATTATAAAGCTCTAAATCAGTATCACAATCATATTAAATTTGTAGATGGAGATAATAATCAGATCGAGAACTTATCAACTCATCCCGCACCATATTTAGCAAATAATTTTCGTTGATGAGAATAATATCAGGGTTATTTAAAGGTAGACGTATTCAAGTTCCTAAAAATCTCCCAGTTCGTCCAACAACTGATCGGTCCAAAGAAGGCCTTTTTAATATTCTTCATCATCGTATCGATTTTGAATGTACTAAGGTTCTTGATCTTTTTTCTGGAACCGGTGGAATAAGCTATGAGTTCTCATCTAGGGGAGCAAAAAATATCTTTGCTATTGATGAAGATAAGCGTTGTGTGAATTTCATTCAAAAAACAGCATTAGAATTTGAAATGGATATAATCTCAATTCAAGGAGAATGTTTAAGCTATCTTGAAAAAAATTCAAATTTATATGATTTAATTTTTGCAGATCCTCCATATAATTATGAAATTAAAGATTACTCAAACATTGTAATACTTGCAAAAAAAAAGCTTTCCAATAATGGTATTATTATAATCGAACACTATAAACAAAAAAGACTTCTGGAAATTCCAGGGTTTTCTTTTGAAAGATTATATGGAAATAATGCTTTTTCTTTTTTTTACTTATAAAGAAAAAAGCAGGCCTGTAAGCCGGATTCTGTCTAGTCTTATCATTTATCTGGATGTAAAATTACTCTTACATTCTAGCCGCCTACCCTTCTACATTGA
>MDTB01033402.1_pt1 | contig 15661 bp, 12 predicted proteins | sample 811161 | NCBI WGS metagenome assembly MDTB01 (sample SAMN05326650, study PRJNA326480) | marine metagenome | isolation source: seawater | place: Mediterranean Sea | collected 2009 | reverse complement strand
CAGTCAGATGAACTTCCCGTAGCTGACCTTCTGCGCGCGATCGAAAAACTCATCCCAGTGGTCGTCGGTCAGCATTTTCGGTTCACCATACTGAGATGTCAGCAGGTATTGCCGGCACATGATCTCGAGCCGGTGCGCCAGGTCGACGGCTTTCTTGATATTTGAAGATCGGCAGATCATGCCGTGGTTTCCAAGCAGGCAGGCCGTTCGATCGGCCAGCGCCTCAGCAGCATCGTCGGCGAGTGTCTGCGTGCCAAACGTGGAGTAGGGAACGCAGGGTACATCGTTGCCCCCAAATGATCCCACAAGGTAGTGAAACCCGGGTAATGGTCGCTGCTGACAAGCCAGTGCCACGCAGTAGTCTGAATGGGTATGGACAACTGCTTTTGCCTTCTCATGGCGCTCGTAAATCCCTGCGTGCATGCGCCACTCTGAAGAGGGCTTGCGATCACCTTCCCAATCGCCATTCAGTTTGACGAAAACGATGGTGTCGACGGTGATGTTGTCGGCGGTGGCGCCGGATGGAGAAATCAGCATCCCATCCTCGAATCGGACGCTGAGGTTACCGGAAGACAGTTCGTTCAGGCCGGTTCTTTCGGCGTGTTGATACTGCTCGGCCAGTTGTTCTCGCAGTTCGGCTTCTTCGCTCATAGAGGTCGTTCCAGAATTGTTAATGGGTCGTCTTTGTGTGGAGTGGTGTGGTGATCAGGCTGCGTCGGCCTGGCGCATTCGTTCCAGGGCAGTGAAGAAAAAAGTCTCGTCGCCAAGCGCGCCTGCCTTCGTGACCAGCGACGTGGGTGTGGCGCCGGCCTCGTGACAGTATCCTCCGCTCAGGTTGTCAAACGCAGACACCTGTACCTGTTTGATGTCCAGTGATTTGAACACCTGCCCGGAAGTCTCGCCTCCCGCAACCACAAACTTGCGAACACCAAGATCATGCAACAGTTTTGCACTCTTGCCGAGGAGTTCATCGGCCAGTGCTGCGGCGCCATCTCTACCCAGTTCGGCCTGTGCACGTTCGACACCGGCAACGTCAGCGGAAGTCGCGACCGCCACCGGACCTTTGTCCAGATTCTCTTTGGCCCACTGCTCGATCTTTGACATCACTGCGGTATCACCACGGGCCTCGATCAGATCGATGCGATAGACCGAGTGTTGCTTTTCGAAATACGCGGTTTGCGCGAGTGTGTTGGGAGCACAACTGCCAGCGATCACTGCTTCTCCTCCCGGTGATGGTGGCAGCAGGGTACGTTGCTCTGGCGACTGTTCCTGGTGAAAGGTTCTCGCCAGGAACATGGGCATAGCGTCTGCGCCGGTGGAGAGTGGCCAGTCTGTCACAAGCTCAGCAATCCGTGTTGCATCCTCGTCGTCGATGGCATCGATCACAAACATGCCGGTACCTGCCTGTACTTGCTTCTCGATCGCTTCACTCGCCGCCGCCTTGCCTTTGACCAGCGTACCACGCGGTACGAGGCCCACTTTGCCGTGGGACTGGGCTTGCATGACCTCGACCAGATTGGAATTGGTCATGGGTGTGGCAGGGTCGTATTGTTTGAACGACTCACCCAGGGGCGTCGAACCCAGGAACAGGCGGCCCTGGAATATCGTGACGGAGTACTCGGGAAACGCGGGGCAGACAATGGTCCTGTCAGTATCGAGTGCCTCCATCAGCGCTTCTGTGATCGGGCCGATGTTCCCTTCGGCGGTGGAATCGAAGGTTGCACAATACTTGTAGTACACGCGTTTTGTGTCTATCGCCCGTAGTGCTTTGGCGGAGCGGGTGACGTCGCCGCGTGCCTCCTCCGCGGGGATCAGTCGAATTTTACGTCCGATGACGACTGCTTCTGCATTGTCAGGCAGCGCACCCAGCGCTTCCGGTGAGGTCACGAGCGGGCATCGAACACCTTCGCGTTCCAGAAGACTGGCGACCATCATGCCGCCGGTCAGATCGTCGGCCAAAATGCCAAGTTCGAGCATGTGATAACTCTCTATTGCGGTTCAGGGATCATTTTGAGGTGAAACATGCACGCCTAGAAAGGACTTGTCGAGTCCCTCGGCAGTCCCTTGCGAGAAACTGCCGCGTCAAAAGATGTTAGGCGTCCGTGGCCTCTTTTTTTTTCTTTGAGGCGTTCTTCTTCATGGCCATCAGCTGTTCCTTGGAATAGCCCTTCCACGGATCGCCCACATAGAAACAGTTGAACCCCCGCCTGATTCTGCCGTCATGGCAAGGACCTGACCAATGCACGGTGGTGGGATAGAAGAACACGATATCACCGGGGTTCATCTCAGCTTCAGCGAGGTCTGGGTGCTCGGAGAGATCAGTGTGTGACGCGGCGGAGAGATGTCTGAACTCCTCTCGTCGTTTGTAGGAACCACGTAGAAACTGCAGGCAACCATTCTCTTTGTCCGCCGGGTCAATGGCGACCCAGATGACACCACCTTCCAGCGCGTCCGAGTGCGGATGGACTTCCTGGCTGTTTTTGTCTTTGGTGAAGAAGCTGGCTGTGGTGGGCTCAGGTTTCTTGCCCATGAGCATTTCCAGGATGCTGACCTGGGGTCCGTTCACCAATAGTTCCTTGAAGTAGTCGTCGACCCGATCCAGCCCCTTGGTGACGTTGCTGAATTGATCTTTCCGGGCCTTCTGGTTCTGTTTCTCGAGGATGTTTTCCGCACGTTCGCAGATCTCATCACAGGTTGTCTGATCAAAAAAATCACGAATGATGACAAAACCATCGCGATCAAATGCTGCTTTCAGGTTTTCGGCCTGTTGCTGATCCATAATGTTGACTCGTTGGCACGCGATGACGCGCCGGTGTTGGATGGGGGCGGTGCGTGATTATAGGTGAAATGACACACCACTGCGCTGGAGGGCGTGACATATCCCCCAAAATAACCTGGCAACAAGTCGCCGTGTCGCCCAGCACCGAAGGTGAAGGGGCTCGGTCACTTGGAACACGGCGTTATTTTGGCACCCGTGTTGATCTGTCAGGATGGCGCTTTGTGGCCCCACGCGAGTACACTGAACCGATCAGGGGAAAACGAGCTGCCATGAAGCCACTTCAGTCTTTTGGAATCTACGTACTATTAGGTGTCATATCGAGCAGCGTTTCCGCCAGCGATGAAGGTCGCCCAATGCGCCTGCTCTGGGGCGACACGCATGTGCACACGTACCTTTCCGGAGATGCCTACGGAATGGGGAACCGCACAACACCGGACGAAGCGTATCGGTTTGCCCAGGGCGAAGCAGTGACAGCAACAGGTGGTGCTACCGCTCAACTCAAACGCCCCCTCGACTTTATCGTTATCACAGACCACGCGGAGAACCTTGGCGTTCTGCCAATGGTGATGTCCGGGGATCAGCGATTGCTCGACAGCCCTGGTGGTCAAGCCACTGAGGACATCCTTCAGGCGACACCACCGTTGTCCGAAGTGCTGGCAGCCCCGGATTTGGAGACTTTCACGCTGATGATGGGACAGATCATGACAGGGAAGGCTGCCTGGGGCGCTGTTACGTCAGTTGATCCCGAGATTCGCAGAGAAATCTGGCATCAGGTCATCGCGAATGCTGAGCGTTACAACAACCCTGGAAAATTCACGGCACTCATTGGCTATGAATACAGCAGTAGTGGCCCGATGCTGCATCGGAATGTGATCTTTCGAGATGGCCCGGAAAAGACCCGCCTGACCGTGCCTTTCAGTAGAGACGACAGTCGCGACCCTGAAGAACTCTGGCAATTCCTCGATCAGTATCGGCAACAGACCGGGGGTGATGTCATTTCGATACCGCACAACAGCAACCTCTCAACCGGCAACTCGTTCCGACCACGAACCTTCGACGGGGCAGCGCTCACACCGGCCTATGCGAGATTGCGAGCGGATCTGGAACCGGTGGCGGAAGTGACCCAGATCAAAGGCGACAGCGAGACCCATCCACTGATTTCGCCGGAAGACGAGTTCGCGGATTATGAAACGTGGTGGCAACCACCCACGAAGGTTCCTTCCGGTGTGTCGAAGGGAGCCAAATCATCAAAGGATGTGTCCGCGAAACCCAAGCAACCGTCAACGGTGAAGAGTGACGTGAAAAAGGTTGCCAAGGATGTCCACGCTGGTGTCGCAGGACCTTCAAATACATCCATCGAGAACCTGGGACGTCAGTCCCATGTGCGCTCGGGACTCCGTATCGGGCTTGAGCTGGAACAATCATTGGGGACCAATCCGTTCAAGCTGGGGATGATTGGCAGTACTGATTCCCATAGCGGGCTTGCGTCGGCAGACGACGACAACTTCTGGGGCAAAATGGCCATCCAGGAACCGAGTCCATTCCGCATGCTGACCCTCTCAAACTTCGATGCGTCCGGGTATGCGGCCGTTTGGGCAGAAGACAACACGCGCGAGGCGATCTTTGCTGCGTTGCGGCGCAGAGAGGTCTATGCGACCACCGGTCCAAGGATTCTGTTGCGCTTTTTCGGGGGTTACGAGTTCACGTCCCGTGATGTACGACGTGGTGACCTGGCGCAAAATGGGTACAGCAAGGGCGTGCCTATGGGTTCCGATCTTGTACCCTCGGACCAGGCACCCTCTTTTCTGATTCATGCCGCCAGAGATCCGGACGGCGCGAAGCTGGATCGTGTCCAGGTCGTCAAAGGCTGGCTGGACGATCAGGGTGTGACCCACGAACAGGTCTTTGATGCGATCTGGGCAGGACGGAGGGAGCCTGATGCCAGCGGTTCGTTGCCAGTGCTCCGCTCCACGGTTGATGTTGATAAGGGGACCTATCGCAATCGGGTAGGTGCCTCTTCACTGACCACGTTGTGGCAGGACCCGGATTTCGATCCAAAACAACCAGCCTTCTATTATGTCCGGGTGTTGCAGATCAAGACACCGCGCTGGACAGCCATCGATGCTGCCCGCTATGGCGTGCCTTTTCCGGCCGGGATGAACCCTGAGACCCAGGAACGTGCCTATTCATCGCCTATCTGGTACCCCGGTCAACCAGACCAATAGGCTACGCCGGTCAGGAAGAAAGTTGCCATGAAGTTAGTCCGGTCCTTTGCACTCCTTGTGCTCTCGGGCGCTGTCAACGCCAGCGACACGGGTCACCCAACGCGGTTGCTCTGGGGCGATACCCATGTGCACACGTACCTGTCTGGCGACGCCTATGGAATGGGCAACCGTTCCACACCCGACGATGCGTATCGGTTTGCCCGTGGTGAAGCAGTGACAGCAACAGGGGGTGCCACTGCCCAACTGAAACGTCCATTGGATTTTATCGTGATTACCGATCATGCGGAGAACCTGGGTATTCTGCCGCTGGTGATGGCGGGCGATCAGCAGGCACTGACCATCCCCGGTGCAATGGCTGCTGTCGACATGATCAAGGATACACCTCCGCTTTCGGAAGTACTGGCTGCCCCCGATTTGTCGACCTTCAACGTTCTGATGAGGCAGCTCATGGCTGGCAAGGAGGCGAGGAGCAATATTCCAACGGTTGATCCGGTGATCCGTAGAGAGGTGTGGCAACAAGTCATCGCGAATGCCGAACGTTACAACGACCCAGGGAAGTTCACCGCGTTCATCGGTTACGAATACAGCAGTAGTGGTCCGATGTTGCATCGCAATGTAATCTTTCGCGATGGATCAGAAAAGGCGGGTCGCACAATACCCTTCAGACGACAGGACAGTTCGGACCCGGAAAAACTCTGGCGGTTTCTTGATCGGTATCGGCAGCAGACCGACGGTGATGTCATTTCGATACCGCACAATAGTAATCTCTCATCCGGTAACACGTTTCGGCCACTGACCTTCGGCGGGGCGCCACTCACATCGGCGTATGCCCGGTTGCGCATGGACCTGGAGCCCGTGGCAGAGGTCACCCAGATCAAAGGTGACAGTGAGACACATCCTCTGATCTCGCCGGACGACGAGTTCGCGGATTATGAAACGTGGTGGCGCCTGCCCAGGCACGCTGCGCCAGGACCGACCAAAGGTGGCAAGGGAGGCAAGACTGGCCAAGGCAAGGCCGCAAAGACTCAGAAGCAGGGAACTGGCGTTGCAGGACCGTCGAATACGTCTGTAGAGAATCTTGTGCGTCAATCACATGTTCGCTCAGGGCTCCGTCTCGGACTTGCACTCGAACGGTCACTGGGCGCCAATCCGTTCAAGCTGGGTATGATCGGCAGTACCGATTCCCACACTGGGCTTTCGTCCGCGGACGAGGATAATTTCTGGGGCAAGATGGGCCCGCAGGAGCCCAGTCCGTTTCGTTTCTTGACGCAGAGCAATTATGTCGCATCCGGTTACGCGGCCGTCTGGGCCGAAGACAATACACGGGAGGCGATTTTTGCCGCGCTGCGTCGTCGAGAGGTCTATGCGACTACAGGGCCCAGAATACTGCTGCGCTTTTTCGGAGGCTACGAATTTACCCGACGCGATGCACGGCGGAGTGACCTTGCAGCGAATGGTTATAGCAAAGGGGTACCGATGGGCTCGGATCTGGCACCGTCCGACCAGGCACCCTCATTCCTGATCCATGCGGCCCGTGATCCGGATGGTGCAAAGCTGGATCGTGTGCAGGTCATCAAAGGCTGGCTGGACGATCAGGGTGTGACCAATGAGAGAATCTTTGAAGCGGTCTGGACAGGCAGGCGTGAACCTGATGCCACCGGTCGGCTGCCCTCGTTACGGTCTACCGTCGATGTTGAGACGGGCACCTATCGCAATCGGGTAGGCGCCTCGTCATTGACTACGTTGTGGCAGGATCCGGATTTCGATCCGGCACAACCCGCGTTCTATTATGTGCGCGTCCTGCAGATCAAGACACCGCGCTGGACGACGATTGATGCCGCGCGATATGGCGTTGCGATGCCCGAGGGCATGGTGGCCGAGACCCAGGAAAGGGCCTATTCATCGCCTATCTGGTACCCGGGTTCATAAGTACGAATAGCGCCTGGCTAGCTGGACGTGACTTCGTCCTCGAGAATTGTGACGGTGCCACGGTCGCCGTCGATTTCGATCCGTTGACCGTGTTGTATCCGTTGCGTTACATCACCGATACCCAGTACCGCAGGAATCCCATACTCACGAGCGACGATCGACCCGTGGGCAAGGATACTGCCAATATCCGTGGCCAGACCGATCGCGTGTGGGAACAATTGGGTCCACGCAGGTGTGGTCAACGGACAGACGAGGATCGAGTTCGGCTGCATTTTGTGGAAATCATCCGGTGTCATGATGACGCTGGCGATACCTGCAACGGTCCCTGGGGATACCGCGAAGCCTTTGAGTGTCGAGCTATTCTCTTCGTTGTTGCGCAGAGTCGAGTGGGGGCTGGTGTCATCCGTTTCCAGGGCTGGAATGGCTGCGGGTTGGTGCATCCGGAACCGTTGCTGCCTCAGATGTCGTTGCCGCGTTGCCTGCTCGCCGAGTGGTGGCATGGACTGGTCGCTTGCCCGGGCAGACAGCGCGGCGTCGATATCCTCACTGCTGACATAGAAGATGTCATCCGGTTGCGACAGTGTACCATCGTCAGCCAGTCTCCTGCCGAGTTCCAGTGCCCACGGGCGGAATGTTGACCATGCGAGTCCCATATAGAACAGGGCCTCTTCACGGGCCGGATAGTTCACTCGGGCTGTCCAATACAAGCGGAGGAACTCGATGCGGGTTCTGCCCTTGAAGAATTTCAACGCTCTTTTCATGGCGGAGTGTCGATTCCTCGTGACATTTTTCTGCCGAGTTTCGAGGTCCTGACCAGGTGTGCGGACCAGTGCTTTCAGATTGACCAGAAATGGCCCAGGCTGTTCGGCAAGGGAGGGTTCAACGAAGTCCAGATTGAACACCTGGCGGCAATAGGTCTGCAGATGGGTCTCGATGCTGCGCAGCAGCGTTGCGGCGTCAGGCGTTTCTGCCAATGTTGCAAGCAGTCTTGATGCGGGTGTCAGCAGGAGGAGCTCATTCAGCAACGGATCTTCCCTGACCTGATCAGCAATGGCGCGAAGGTTCGCTTCTGCGTCCAGCGTTTTTGAGGAGAAGCCAGACAGGAACGTGCCGCTGATCATACTCTGCTCAGGTGCATGCTCTTCCAGGAATTTCTGTAGGCCGCCATCGGTCATCTTGGCTGTACCGATGATTGCACGCAGGGCATGCCAGTATCGTGCTTCGGCGAGGTTCAGTGCACGCAGCCCCATCATGAGTTCCTGTTCGGTTGCTTCGCGAGGATTCTGTTGCTCCCAACGTTTAATCTCCGCGAGATAGTCTGGTAACTGTTGCTGTTCCCAGCGATCAATTGAAGGGAATTTTCGAAACGACCGGAAGATCGCGGTGATGAGGTAGATGAAGTGCAAAGGGCCGCCCTTCATCTGGTCAATCGCGTAGGTTGGCATACTGAATGCGCGCCGCAGATTCATCCACCAGGAGGATTTTTCCTGGTCTGTTTTCGTCTCCTTCTCGTAGTTTTTCCAGCTGTCGGCGGACGTTTTGTAGATCGCCTGGTAGGCATAGCCGTTGACGGTGGTTACGACAAAGTTCTTCATCCAGTTTTTCGTATAGATGCCCTCCCAGGGCCAGCCTTCGGGCCACTTCTGGGTATCAAACAGACCCTTCAGGTACATACTTTCGAACAAAGGGCAGAGGGGATCCGGCATGTTTTCGGCAACCTGACGCTTCAGCAGATACGCGTCCGGGATTTCCGGCCAGGTGACATCGGCAGGGGGTTCGACCGGCAAGTTGGTAATCGGGCGGGACTGTAGGAGCCAGTGCTGATCATCTACGATGGCCCACTCGATATCCTGGGGGAGGGGATCAAAGGCGGTCTCTACCTTCTGTGCGAGCACCGACAGTTCCTCGATCTGTGGTGGCGACAGCGATGCGATGTTGCGTTGTTCTGCTGTTGTCTCCTCAGTCACTGTACCGCCGTCATTGACTGAGCTGATGGTGATGGCTTTGTCACCCAGCGTGGTGTCTATTTCCTCGTGGGTCTCTTTGTCGATGACGAAGGTGTCCGGAGTGACCTGACCGCTGACGATGGATTCGCCAAGCCCAAAGCTGCTGTTGATGATGATCTCATCCCGGGCACCGGTTGCCGGGTTGGCAGTGAACAGGACGCCAGAGACAGCAGACGGCAGCATCGTTTGCACAACGACAGCCATGGCAACATCTGCCTGATCAACGTCCATCTCATATCGGTAGTTCATAGCCTGTGGCGTCCACAGTGAACGCCAGCAGGAACGTACTGCATCAATCATCGCATCGGCGCCGATGACGTTCAGAAAAGTATCCTGTTGCCCGGCGAAGGAGAGCTCCGGCAGGTCTTCGGCCGTGGCGGACGACCGGACCGCCACGGGCGTGCCCTCCGGCAGGCTCTCATAGGTAGCGGTGATGGCGTGCCTGATGTCATCAGACAGCGTTGTATCGTCGAACAAGGACGAGATGTCGCTGGCTGATCGTTCGAAAGAGGGCGCTCCATCCACCAAGGCAGGTTTGGCGAGACTCAGAATCTGTGACTGGATGTCTCGTGTAAAGGCACGATAGGCCGATGTTGTTACGACAAATCCATGCGGGACATCAAATCCACTGGCGATCAGGTGAGCCAGGGAGCGTCCTTTGCCGCCCGCGATCTCAAGCGTCAGGTTGTCCGATTCCAGCGATGCGGTATGCGGCATTGTGATCTCGATTCATAGGGTGGTGAGAGGTTTGCGCATTGTATGAGATTCAGCGTCTCCTTTCTCATATCAGTGCGGGATATGGTGTTTGTCGACGTCATCGATTTTGCACGGGAGCCAATACCTTGGTTATTCTGCCTTCATTACTCTTAACAGCACGACAGGTGATACGATTCGGATTGTCGGTCTGCCTTTTGTACTCGGCGTGTGTTTCGGCTCAAACGGGTCGTGTCGACTACCCCTACCTCGGGATACAGTTCACGATTCCCAAGGGTTGGCGTGGGCAGGAATCCGGTGAGGTCTTCATAATGGGTTCGGTCGTAAAGCCGGGCCTTCTGTTAATGACACTGAGCGAAGCCCGATCGCCGCAGTACCTCAAGTCACAGGCCGATGCGGGTATTGTTGACGACGAAGGTACGTTCCTGATGCGTCATGGTTATTTCGACAAGGTAGGGATACCGGTCTCGGGGCGCGGTTCCGGGGTTTCTTTAACGGTCAGAAGGCAAAGGCATACATCATCGGTATGGTCAGCCCTTTTGGTGATGGTTTCACGATTGGGGCCATCACCAGTGACCAGCAATATGACGACACCATGAGAGATCTGGCTATGGCGGTTGCTGACAGTGTGGAATATGCGGTTCCCAAAGAATCCCAGAAAACCTGGGAGTGGCGTGACTGGTTCAAAGGTAAACGGCTGACCTAAATGTACTCGAGCTATAGCAGTGGGTCCTCCTACACGGATGCCAGCGGCTATGTGTCAAGCTCCTACAGCGGTGGCAGCAGTAAGACCAAAATTGAGTTATGTCCTGACAACCGATTTACCTTTGCTGCGTCATCTGACTACAGCTTTGATGCGGAGGGCGGCTTCGGTGGCACGAGCAGTAGTGACTATGGACGGGGTCAATGGAAACTCGTCACGATCGATGAGAATCTTACTCAGATCGTGTTGCTTTACGATAGTGGTAACGAGAGTTCATACGACCTGACATACGAAGACGAAGAAACACGGTTGAATGGTTCGCGGTACTTCGTGACCGAAGCTAAAGAGTTCTGGTAACAACAAATCACAAGGTGTTTTCATGATTGATCCTCAACTGCGACTCCGACAGATCTGCCTGGTCGCGCATGACCTGGAATGGACGTCGGGGATGTTGAGTGCGGCGTTTGACGCACCGGTGGTGTTCAGGGATCCACGCATGGCGGCGGGAGGCAATCTCACCAATACCCATATACGCTTGGGGGATTCCTTCCTTGAGACGGTGTGCCCCAGTGACAAGGCCTGGGCCAACAGCACAACGCAAACGCGGCTTCTTGAGAGAAATGGCGATTGTGGCTACATGGCGATTGTCCAGGTGCCGGATATCGCCCTGGCGTCACGTTCAATGGCAGCGCAGGGTTCTGGGACAGGCATCGTCTCGGGTGACTGGAATGTTTGTCCCGGAGAGCCGGGGACGGGACTTGCGGGTGTCACAGCCGGGCGCTATCAGTTGGGGGAGCCTTTACCCAAGGAGCCGGGGACGGTGTCCGGTGTTAACGTACAGTACCATCCCAGGGACTTTGGCACGCTGGCGGAAATCCAGGAGAACTGGCCGGGTCAGGACCAGTTCCCACATAACAAAGGCACCTACTATCCGGCTGGGAACACCTGGCAAAGGGATGTGGATGCGAGGCCCGTTGGTGGGGTGACCTCGGGCTTTGCGGCTGTCGAGATTGCTGTCCGCAGTATCGATCCACAGCAGGTCTGCGGTCACTGGCAGGCAGGGCTTGGTGCAGGTTGTGAGATTGATGCTGACAATCCTGCCACGCTGCATCTCGCCGGTGGTCAGACCATGCGTTTTGTCGAACCAGGTCCGGATGGCAGAACCGGTGTTGTGGGCGTCGATCTGTTTGCTCTGCCTGGGGCGCCGCGAAGGTTTTCTTCAATCGAAATCTGCGATGTTCACTGGACGCTCGTAGATCCTGTGTAAGTGACCTCAAATTAGAGAGATGACGTTATGTGAAGAAACATCCGACCGTTGTTCAATTTCGATTCACCGGCAACTGAGGACGAGGTAGAAGCTGCAGCGTTGCAGTTTGTCCGCAAGATCAGCGGCTTCAATAAGCCCTCGAAAACCAACCAGGCTGCGTTTGATGCAGCGGGGGCAGAGGTCGCCCAGACGGCACATGCCCTTTTGTTTGAACTCACCACGAACGCGCTGGCAGAGAACTGCGAACTTGAGGCGGAGAAGCGAAACCAGCGATCCCTGGAGCGCTTTGGCTAGTTTGGGGTCAGAGTAAAAACTCGTGTGACCGAGTTCAAACACAACCCACAGAAATCTGCAGTGCCACCAGTTTTTACTCTGACCCCTGACTCCCCTGGGCTGTTTGTCTGATCATTTCGACAGGACGCGCTAGTTGCTCCAGCAGATAGTCTCTGAAATCCTCGGGGTATTCCAGCGAGATCAATGCCTCTGACATACAGCCAAGCCACTGATCGCATTCTGTCTCGGAAATCGACAGGTGTGCGTGGACAGCGGGAATACTGATGCTGCCATAGCGTTCCTAATAGCGTCTTGGACCATTCATCCAGCCGCAAAGGAAACGCGCCAGTTTGTCACGCGTCTGCTCATCCGTCCCAGACGCGACTGAGTTCGTGAAGCTCAAACTGTTCGATCCGCTGTTCTCCCTTGGACCAGTTGGTCATTTCGAACACGTGGAGGTGTCCGTCCGGCAGGAAGCAGAAAGAAGCCGATGTTCGACCTTCGTCGATAAACACTTCCATGGACGTCTTGTCGATGATCATGCGAATTGAGATTCGGTCGCTGGCGGGCAGTGGCACCGTGCCCAGATCCCCCATGACCTTGTTGCCTGGTTTGGTAAACGTCAGTTCACGATTTTCCCAGTCAAAACGGGCTGTCTGGCCCCTGATGATGACGAACAGCGATGCAGCTTCACTGGGCGTCACCGTAAAAGACACATCCATCAAAGGACACTGCGTATCTGGAATCAACGAGTCACGCTGTTTCAGTGTCTGATCGGGTGCGGTCACCGTTCGGGTTTGCAGTGCAGTGAGTTCGCGAACAGGAGACCTCGTTAGCGCAACGTCCGTACCTGAACCCGACAACGACAGTTCTACCGGAATCGAGAGTTGTTGATTGAACGGCATTTCGGGGTAAAGGCCGCCCGCCATCCAAGAAATTTGCAACGTTCGACCGTCCGGAACATTGCTCCAGGTTTGTGCTGCGTAACCGTGTGCGCCATATTCACAAGTCTGGGCGTCGGTCTCTGGTGTAAAGGCTTCGTCATCAAACCGGCCGATGAGATATCGTCCAAGCGCCCCCCAGAAGACCCAGCGCTCCTCACCAGCCTCGTCGGTCATCGGGAAAAAGTCCGGGCATTCGCTGACGCCTTCCAGCGTGAGGTCCTGGAAACGGGTCCAGTCACGGGCGTTGGTGGATCTCAGCAGGCAATAGCGGTTGTCCGCAAGGTAGAGTGCCATGATCCAGGCTTTGGATGGTGCGTGCCAGATGACCTTGGGGTCCCGGTTGCCTTTCTCAAAATGGTCGACAACCGGATTGCCATCGTACTTGGTCCAGCTGTCACCGCTGTCCGTGCTATATGCCAGGCACTGTGTGAAAGGCTGTTTGGGCTCTGCGTAGTCACCGGCTGCGGTATAGAACAGGAGCTGTGCTCCGGCGCCGAAGCCGGCGGTATTGTCGTGATCGACAATACCGGAACCGGAAAACATGGTGCCCATTTCGTCCGGATGCAGGGCGTTTTCACCCTGCCGCCAATGCAACAGATCATCGCTGACCGCGTGTCCCCAGGTCATATCGCCCCAGATGGTGCCATTGGGGTTCAGCTGAAAGAACAGATGCCATCGACCATCGGCATAGATGAGACCGTTGGGGTCGTTGATCCAGCCTTCCTGTGCAGAGAAATGAAATTGCGGCCGATGTAGTTCTTGGTAGCGTTCCATTGTTCAGGCCTTGTCGCGGGTTCCCTCGACGGGGAAGGTCGAACCTGCTGCCGTACATTCACCCTCGATACGGTCACCATCAACCTTGCCATCGAAACTGAGTTCGATCGACCATCCACCCTTGTCGATATCAAAGTCGAACGTTAGTTTGTGTCCGTCAACCTGAAGTTTCCGGATACGTGTGGTCCCAGCACCATCGTCGAACGTGCCCGTGTGGTTGTCGGCAATGGTGAGAGTCCAGTCTTGTTGCCCCATGTACAGCTTCCAACGACCGGCGACCAGACTGCCTTCTACCGGTTCCGGAACTTCTCCTGTGGGTTCCGGTTCAACCTCCAGTTTCCTGGCAACCTTGAGGGTACGTTCCGCAAGCTCCGAGATCACGTTGTCGTTGCAGTCGCGCACAGATGACAACAGGCGGTCGTTCAACACACCGACCCATTTCTCTGGCAGATGTTTCGCGCCGAATTTGAGACCCAGGATGGAACCGACGGTGGCACCATTACAGTCCGTATCCCAACCACCTCGAACCGCAGTCACGATACCCGCCTCATAATCCTGGTTGCCAAACCACAGTCCGAGCACCACAAGGGCCGCATTGTTGATGGTGTGTACACCGGAATAGCGACCATACTTTTCTGCAATTTGTTCCCAAACCACTTCCCAGTCGTCTTTGGCACGACACCATTCAAGGGTGTCTTTGACCGCTTCGGTCAATCGACACTGTGCAGGAATCTCGCTCAATCCAATCGCAATAATCTGTTCGATATCATCAGTGACAAACGCGGCAGAGAGCATTGCGGCGACAAACATCTCACCGTAGATGCCGTTCTTGACGTGCGAGATGCTCGCGTCCTGGTAGGCCAGTTCAGCAGCCTTCTCCGGCCAGCCTGGTGTGACGTAACCAAAGATGTCGGCACGGATCTGTGCGCCGATCCACTCTCGGTGTGGGTTTCGGTGAGAGGCAGACTCCGGTGGCCAGTATCCCTGGACAAAGTTTGCGTACGCATTGCGCTCCGCGGTGTAGAGCAGAAAGAATGGCATGCGAGACAGCCAGGTGTTGGCCATGGTCCGCGCGCTAAGATCGTGGCCCTTGTTCTCCAGTGCCAGTAGACCGAGGATCGGGTAGTCCATGTCATCATCCCGGTCCATGAATTCGATGTTGCCGCGGGTACAGGTTTGCATGACGTTGGACATCTGGCCTTCCACGTACGGCAGGTAGTCATCGAGTGGCAGCGCCTGGGATTTCTCCAGGAAATCATCAATACGAGCTCGTGGCCAGCCTTCTACCGGTTTACCGAGTGCACAGCCGGCGGCACGCCCCAGCCACCCACCGAAGATGCGATCCATCAGGGCCTCATCAGAGAAGTTGACGTCCATACGCCTCGGACCGTCGGGGCGCAACGCCTTGATCTCGGCGAGCGTTGAGGGCTCCTCGTAGGGGAAGTCTGCTTCAGGTTCGAGTGCATCGAGTTCGTCGTAGAGACGCACGATGTCATCGTCAGCGTAGTCGGCGAGGGCCTTTTCGATCTGTGGCGCCAATGCTGCCACGTCGCAGCCTTCTTCTCGGCGTTGGATGAGTTCCTGATTGATGAATTGTCGTTCCTGGCCACGCATCGATCTGCTCTCGAAAAAATGAATCGCCAGTATACCGCCAGCTGATCGGAACAGGGTCTATCTTCCACCCATTTCATCTCACTTGGACGTTGGCGGAATCTGTGTACTGTTGAGTGCGTTGGGGTTTAAGGATTTGAGGCGTACATAACTTTCTCCCGGTTTTGCAGAGGGCTTCCGATACTGGTCATGCTTGGGTTGTCTTTCGTGACAACGGCGAGTGACGCGCTGGAGGGCATCTCTGAGCTGACACTGGCACAGGCCGCACAACTGGAGGGCGAGGTTGTTTACCTGGATGTACTTTCTTCCTTTGAGTGGTGGCAGGGCCACGTTAAACGCGCAGTCCACATCCCTCACCAGGATGTCTCGGAGAAAGCGGAGGCCATGCTCAATAGAGACACACCGATTGTGACCTACTGCGCCGTCGGTGGCCGTG
>MDTB01100733.1_pt1 | contig 15662 bp, 18 predicted proteins | sample 811161 | NCBI WGS metagenome assembly MDTB01 (sample SAMN05326650, study PRJNA326480) | marine metagenome | isolation source: seawater | place: Mediterranean Sea | collected 2009 | reverse complement strand
ACTATTATCACATTAAGATAAACTTTTTTTTCTAAAAGATTAATTTTGAATGTTTTTTGAATAACTCATTATATTATTCCAAAGATTTTTAATCAATTCTTCATTTAAATTTAGGTTCATGTTACTATTTTTACTCACTAAATTATCTATTACAATCTTCTCCCTACTTTTATCAAGGACTTGTATATTATTTGACTTTTTATAATCCCCAATTTTTTTTGATATTTTCATTCTCTTATCTAATAATTTTAAAATATCTGTATCTATTGAATTAATCTCAAATCTAAAAGTCTCCAGTGTATTTTCACTTTTATTAGTAGAATACTGCTCAAAATAATGCTCAGACATAAAATATATTTCTTTAATTATAAAGTACTGTTTAAACATCAATGTTAGAATTAGGCTCTAATTGATATCTTTTTGGAATACTTATAAATGAAACAAATTCTTTTTCTAGTTCTTCATCTCCTTTTTTTGTTCTAATAATTATTTTTACAAATATTTGTTTGTCAGTACCTAATTTTAATAATAAACTAGGTGAAAAACCTTCTAAATTTGTCATTTTACCTATATATTTAAATCCCTCATCACCCCAAATTTTTAGGTCTATATTAATATCATCTGCTTCAGAATAAGAAAAGTGAGGAATATTAACTGCTATAAAATTATAAGTTATATCCTTTTTCTTCTTTTTCCTGTTCATATTTTTATCAATGAATTCTTCAAACTCTGTAACTTTTCTCTGTGTAAAAAAATGATCTATCACATCGTTATGATTATTTATTTTTTTTATGTTTTCACTATCAAATTTAGCATTAAATGCTTCTTCTAAATTAGCCATTATAATTAATGAAAACCTTTTTTTAAAAGGTTATGATAAAAAAAACTATTCAACTAATATATTTCCTTTTACTAAATTACCAGATGCAACAATTTTCATTATACCATCTTCTTTATGACTAATCATAATTAACGATTCAGGATCAATACATGCAGGTCTCGTTAATGTAAAGGTTATATCTTTTTTTCCAAATTTTTTTACATTTGATAATATTGATATTGATCCAATTTGTAAATTTACACTATCATTCTCTTTTGGCTTCCATTGTCCGCCAAAGTCAGATATTATTTTAAATTTTAGTGTTACCTCATCGTATACACTAGGAAGCTTTCCTTCTAATCCTAAAGTATTCCCAGATAAAAAATCATCCTTGCAATAATAAGGATCTATTTCTGTTCCTATTCCAATTAAACCACCAGGTTTTATCGTAGTCAAATTCTCTTGATCTGTTTTAAAAGATAATATTTTAGATTTAATAGGCTGAGATGAAAGTTTACCATTTTTATTACTAATAATTCCAGGTCTGATTTCAATTACATCATTTACACTCAGTGATCCATCAAACAGACTTCCACCAATCACTCCACCTTTTAAATCTTCCCAACTATCTCCAGGTTTATTAACATCAAAAGATCTTGTAGCCATGAAAGTTGTTGATGAGCTTTTACCTTCTTCTAACTTGAAATGATTCATGATTTCTTCTAATAGCCAATCAATTCCAATGGATTTGTTAAAACTTGTTGGTATTATTGCATTCGGAGAAATCTCATACTTTCTTAACAATAATAATAATTCATTGTACCTCTCTCTAGCAACATCAATACTAACCAAATCAAGTTTATTCAAACAAACTATTATTTTTTTTATACCCGATATTTTAATAGCAGCAATATGTTGTATTAGTTGAGGTTTTTTATTAATTGGTTCTGCTGCAGATACAACTAGTATTACACAATTCATCAGTCGTATACTTCCTAACATTGTAAGAATCAATTCATGATGTCCAGGACAATCTATACACGACAAATGATGAACCAATTTACATTCTTTTCCATTTACTTCCTTTGTTATTGGTTTTGAATCAGAAGAATAGTATTTTTCACCATCACTCCAAATCTTCATGTTCGCATACCCAGGTTTTATCGTAATATTTCTTGTCTGCTCTGAACTATGTCTTTGTGTTTTAACACCCGTAGTTTGTTTAACACAAGTAGACTTTCCATCAGAAACACTTCCTAACATTCCACAATTTAAAATTGGTTGATTTTGCAGATCTTCATAATTTATTTCGATTTCTAGCATATCATCTAAATTTAGATATTTGGAAATATTTTAGTCAATTTTTTTTAAAAATTGAATTAAATATTTATTTCTCATATATAGAAAGAATATGAATTTCCAAAATTCCAATAAAAGTAATACTTTCAAAGAACTTAAAACTAACTGTAATCTAAAAAAAAATTTTTATAATAGAATTTCAGATATTGAATTTTTGGAATATTATCAAGTTTCTAAAATTAACTTAGATACTGTTACTAAATTCTCCCATAATGGTTTATATTATGAAAATTCTTTAATATATGCCATTAAAAATATGAAAACTAATTTGATAAGATTATTATTAGAAAACGGTTCTGCAGCTAGAGGATATGAAAAATATCCTGGACTTCCAATGTTATCTATAATAGAAACAATGATTTTAAATTTAGATAATTTAGAATTATTAACAATTATGGAAATATTAATAAATTATGGTGCAAGGTTTGATGATTACGTTGTAATGATATTCTGGCAAAAATTCCATAAATTAATTAATTCTGTAAATATTCAAAGTAAAAATGTAATTGAAAAACTATACATGACTTCTCCTTTTTGTTACCAAAAATATAAATTATATTTAGATATATATTGTGAAGGTTTTATTGAATCTTATAGAAAAAAACTATTAATCCAATACTTAGAAAAATATCCAGATAAACGAAAGAAAACTATATTTTTTTTAAATTTTTTTTCATTTAAATAATAATGAAAGTTCTTTTTTATAGTAAAAGTTGTAATTTTTCAAATGAACTTATTAACAAATTAAAAGATACTAATTTTACAAATGAATTTAAATTAATAAATGTTGATGTAACAACAATCCCGGATAAAATAAAAGTAGTACCAACTATAATAGATCCTGAATATAAAGATTTATTAGAAGGTAAAAAAGCCTTCGAATATATATTTAATAAAAAATATTTTGATAATCCAACAAATAATCTTCTATTTTGGAAAGATAAAAATGTTCCTAAATTAGACATTAAAGAAGATAACTTTGCTAAAGAAACCTCTAAAGCTATAGATAATGTTTATTCAGAATTTAAAACAGAAACAACCCAACTAACAGAACCTGTAGTTGAAAAACAAGAACAAAAGAAAATTAGAATTAATAGATCAAATCTTTTAAAAATAAAAGGAAGAGGTTAAACTTGTTCCATAATTTTATTTGAATAATCCTCAAATGTATTATTATAAAATTCTATTTTTTTATCCTTGACTATCCAAAGTTGCGACTCTAAATTAGTTATCAACTCTGATTCATGAGTAATAACCATTAAACCTCCTTCATAGTCTTTCAAACCATCAATTAATGCTTCTACAGTCTCAATATCTAAATGATTAGTAGGTTCATCAAATAAAATAAAATGTGGTTTTTGAAAAATTAAACTTATTAAAGCAACACGTGCTTTTTGACCCCCGGATAGATTTCCTATTAAGGTATGATGAGCTTTAGATTCTAATTTCACACTTCCTAAATACTTCCTCACTGATTGAATTTTGTCTTGATGCAAAAGATCTTGAGGAATTGTTTCTTCTAAATATTCAACTGGTGACTTATCTTTTGGTAAAAAATTTTCAAAATGTTGGTGATAATATCCAATTCTCATTCCATTTTGTTTTATGACTGAACCATCATTAGGTATTATTTCTCCCATTATTAATTTTAATAATGTTGATTTACCTATTCCATTTTTTCCTATCAAAGTTACCCTGGATTCCATATCTAAACCAAAACTAATATCATCAAAAATTACTTTGTTATCATATGAAAATTTTAAGTTTTCAACTGATATTACATTATTTCTATATTTTGGAATTTCTGTAAAATTTATTCGTACATTGTAAGGTCTCTCTGGTTCTTTTACAGTAGATTTCTTTAAAATTTCTTCAAATTCTTTCTTTGATTTTCCTTTCTTTTGTTTTAATATTTTACCCCACTCTTTCTCTTCATGTTTTAATTTTTTTTCGAAATTAAACTTGTAGGTTGAGTAATTTCCTCTATATGTTACGATTTTAGATTTCTCAATATTTAATATATGAGAACATACATGATTTAAAAAACCAACATTATGTGAAACAACTAATGCCATTTTATTATTTTCCGGAAATATTGTTTCTAAATAATTTCCTAACCAAATAACAGCCTCTAAATCTAGATGATTTGTTGGCTCATCTAATAATAATAAATCAGGTTCTATGTATAATGCTTTTGCTAAAGAAATTCTCATTTTCCATCCACCGCTAAAATAATTACTTTCTTGATCTAACATCTCTTCAGTAAAACCTAATCCCTTTAATATTTTTCTAATTTTAGCATCTTCAACTTCTGGAACATACATTTTCATCATATTTTCTAATTCCTCATATTCTTCCATTATTTTATCACTATCGTCTCTATCTTCAAAATCTTCACTTGACATTATGTCTTCAATTTCTGCAAGTCTTAATTGTTGTTTATATAATTTACCATTACTTTCTTTTAAAAGTTCTACAGGAGTCTTAGTTGTCTCTTCGATTTCTTGATCAACACATAATATTAAAATTTTATCATTAACAGGTATTTTTCTATTCGAAATCATTTTTAATAAAGTTGTTTTTCCACAACCATTTTTTCCAATAAGTCCATATATATTTCCTGGTGATAAAACCAATTCAGAATCATCAAATAAAACTTTAGAATTAATAGAAATACTAAAATTATTAACCTGTACCATATTAGAAGTTTTATTCGATTTTCCTACTATTAAATTAAAATTTTCCATTAAAGTATAAATAAATTTTTTTTTAAAATAATTTTCTAAAGAAATATATATGGACTACCTATTTAAAACTTATATGGAAACTATAAATCCTCAACAGAAATATTCAATTATAAAAAGTGATAACGTTATGCAAAGTGTTCTTGTACATTTAGTGATTTATGTTGCAGCTTATAAATCTTTAGTTATGTTATTTGACTTGCCTGATAAAACTACCATTGTATCTATTTCATTATTTGTTATTATGATCTTTGGATATATCGGTAGATTAATGAGATCAAAAACTATCTATAAATATTACCTTAATGAAGGAAAAAGCAAAAATGAATCCAAAAAATTAACTATAAATATTATGAATAAAGCATATTTTACATGGTTTTTCTTAGGATGAAAAATTTCTACTTTAAGATAAGTATGATATCTAAAGAAATTATTATTTCACTTATAACTGGATTTTTTATTTACTATAGAAAGCTCGATTATTACAAAACTATTCCAAGATATGATTTGGTTGCATCTTTTGGAATTATAATTTGGACATATCTTAGTATTATTGAACCATGGTTTATAATTATTGGTTTAGTTGTATTAAACATATTTGGTTTCAAAAAAAAAATGAATTAAAAAATATATAGAATCACTATTGATTCTATATAATGATAAAATTATTAATGTTACTGCTAAATCAGAAATTTATAAATCATAATGCCAAGTCAAAATTCGAATCGAGTCATATCTCTCTTAGAACCGGATTTGATGAAAGACATCCAAATATAACTACACATGACGAGTCAAAAATTTACAAAATAAATAACTATTTTAGAACTAAAGATCTTATTCAAACTTTAGAAGATAATGAAGTAGGGCAATTAAGAAAATTAGAATTAATTCAATACTATGATTTTCTTTTTAATAATACAATGGATATTGATATTAAAGCTGGTGGACTTTTAGATGACTTTAATTTTGAAAACTTTTAATCAACTTGAGGTAAATCATCTGGCATTATATTTGGGAATAATTTATTTGTGAAAATAGCAGTTAGTTTATAATGAACTTTATCACATCTTTCACTTATTTTATTAAATTTCTTTAATAGCTCATTGTTTGGTTCTGCCTTTATCCAATTTAACATTAATTTCCTAACTCTCAAATAATGCTCAAAGGTATCAGTATCAATAGATTTTATATATTGATAAATATCTTTAATCTGTAAATAAACTTTTTGTTTATTGTCACCTTCACTGTATACCTCTGATTTGTTTTTAAAATATATGCCTCTAACTCCATATAACATAGATTTAAATTCCTTTGGTAATATATTGTATAAACTATTTTCAGAATTGCTTAGTTGTTTACCTGATTTTAAATTCCATAGCAATTTAAATAATTCATAAAGCTCTGATGTACATACTTTAAAAACAGAATCTACCACACCAATTGTATCATATGATTCTTGAGTATTTAATGGATTGACAATTTTTTTATAACTTGATAAATTTGTATTACCTTCTAAATAATTAGCTAATTTATCATTTTGATATAAATTTATAAATCCTTTGAATATATTTTTTTCTAAACCAATTGCTTTATTGAATTGATAAGGATATGTTTGTAATTTTAAATAAGTATTGATATTATTATCATTTTTTAACTTAATTATAACTCCTTCGTCTACACAAGACATCATATCTTCATTACCATTTAAATTAGATTCTGTTAAAGAATCAACTTTCTGTGGGATAAAAATATTATCAGAATTTACGTTTGGTAGAAATTCTCCTAGTTTTTCATATTCAACTTCAGTTGAATCTTCCCTGTTTCTAACAAAAGCTAGACATAATTTTTTGTATTCATCTCCGAATTCTTTTGTATAATCTACAATGTTTTTATTATTATGATGTATTAATACAAAATTATAACAATAAGATTTCTTTAACAAATTAGTAAAATCATCCAATGATTCATATCCTTCCTTTGATAAAACACTCATGAACATATCGTGGTGAGAGTTTTCGTTCCAAACAGATTTTTTACTATCTAAACATCTACGAGTTGACAAATACCAATGATCTCTATTAAAAAATAATGTCATTAATGTTCCTTCATAACATTTTAAAATATTCATCTCGTTTTCGTTATGTTTTAAAAGATAATTCATCGCTTCTAAGTTACATATTGGAGTATTACACGTGTATGAAACTATCTCCTTATTTTCAGTATCCATGATTAAAGACCTACATTCGGTTTTTAGTCTTGTATCATAATTTTGATATGGTGTTTCTTCAAATTTTGTATAAATTAATAAAAGTTTTTCATCTTCATAATGTTTGCTCATTACTCCTTTTTTGTAAAGAGTATTCATTAAAGATTCTATATTATCAGAATTCTTAATATAATCAGAAATTAAAAAAGTGGGTGTTTCCATTAATAATAATATTTAGAAATCTTTAAATTAATACAATAAAAAAAAATGAAAATAAATTTAAAAAGTAAAACATTATAAGTGTAATGAATAAGATTAAAGAAATCAAAGTTTCTAAATTAGAAGAGGAGAAAAAATTAGGTTTCTCTTTTTTGCGATTAAATTTGAAAGGTAGTGATGTAAATCATGTTATAACAAATTCTATGAAAAGAATCATACAATCTGATATTCCAATTTATTCCTTCACTGATTTTAATATAACCAAGAATTCAAGCGTTTTTAATAATAATTATATTAAAAATCATTTACAAAATATTCCAATTTGGGGTATTGAAAATAATATTGATGAGTTTATCGTAGCTGAGAACAATTTAGAAGAAGAATTTTCAGAAGCTACAGGATTAGTAAATGATGATATAGACTTGAGTGTTGAAAAAAATGTTGATACGTCAGCATTAAACAAACTAACAATGTATCTTGATTTTAAAAATAATAGTAAAGAAATAATAACCGTCACTACAGATAATGCCAAGTTTTATTACAAAGAAGTTTTAATTGATTCACCATATTATAATCCAGTTCAAATAGTCAAACTTCAACCCGATCAAGAAATAAAACTAGATGCTAGAGCTGATTTGGGAACTGAAGAAATATCAGGAATATTTGCAGCAACTTCAGCATGCTATTTTAAAGAAAATTCGGAAAATGATTATGAATTTATAATAGAATCAAGAGGCCAGTTGAAAGAAAAAAGAATTTTAGAGATATCTTTAAATATTCTGATGAAAAAGTTAAAGAAATTTAATGAAAATTTACCAAAAAATAAAGGAATGGAGGGTGTTATTGTTACTGAAAAAGAAGATCATACTCTAGGAAATATTATTAGTCATGGCATGAGAATTCATCCATCAGTACAATTCTGTGGTTATAATACACCTCATCCTTTGAAAAAAGAAATTCATTTTCACTATAAATTAACAAGTGGTAATATTAATAGTATCATAAAAGATGTTGTATCTTATTATGAAAATATTTTTGAAATTCTCAAAGAGAAGATTAAGAAAATTTAAACAAATTCATTGAATGAGTCATTTACAATCTTTCCGAAACCATGTAAATCGTCTTTCTCAAAAATAAATATTTTATTAAAAACATGATAGACATGACATGGATTTACTATTTCATATACATTAGAACCAACATTATTAATTTTTTTTAATGTAATAAATTGATTTTTAACATATATTGTTATATCAATTTCATCTAATATTTTAAATTTATTAAAATATGTCCATGTTAATTTAATTTTTTTTGTTTGAATATAATCAAGATTTGTTAAAAACCCAAACCTAGGTTTATTAGTAATTTTGTTCAATTTCTTTAATGTTACTGTAAGAGTGGCTGGTCCTTTAATTTCATTAACAGGATTATTATTAATATAAATACTATTTATTTCTACTTCTAATTTATCATTGTCATACCATAACAATTTCTGATTATTCTTTAATATACCATCTGATAAAAATCCTGACAAAATCCATCCCATATCTAAATGAGGGTAAGCTTGAACCAAATAAAAATTAATAGCCAAGTCCATAGTTTTTAAATTTAGTTTATCAGGTTTAAGAGAATTCATTTTATTGTTTAATATTTCTAATATATCATCTTTAGGCAAAGGATCTACCAGGTTTATTTTTGATTTTAAACTAAAAAGATTAATCTCTAAAAATGGTATATTTAAAAATTTTGCATAATATATAAACATCATTCTTTTATCCCAATCTAATTCGCTTTTAAACATAAACAAAATCAAATCAAATTTAAAACTCAAAATAATTTTATTTCTCGTTTTAATATTTTTTGAATAATTTTTGTCATCACCCGGTGTATCAACAAATACAAACTTATTCTTATTGTAATTAAGATATTGATAATTAAATGATGAGGTTTTTCCTGTCTCTAATTCATGTTTATGATTTAAAATAAATAATCGGGATTTGCAATTATCTGTATCTAATTTATTTTTTATTAAATATGCTAAAAATGTTGTCTTACCAGTCCCTGTATCTCCAAGTAATAATATTCTCTTCTCAGGATAAGAATTGATTATATTAAGATCTTTTACTATAACTTTAACATAATCTTTGTAAACATTTACGTTTGATACTTTTGCATTTATATGTATTGCCATTTTTTTTAAATTTGACACTGAAGTTGATATTTGGGTTCCACATAATTTGTGAAAGCTGCCATCATCATTTATTCCAATAAAATATATAGCAGTTCCATTTCCTTCACTTAATCTAAATTTCAATTGTGTAGTTAACTGATGAAATCTAGTATTAAAGTTATCATCTTGAGATTTTAATTCATCAGAACATAAGTGTCTTTTATATTCGATATTACCTTCATCATCTTCTGCTGGGAAAGCTATAACCATTAATATAACTTATAAAAAAAAAGTGAATATTATATTATTAACAATATTTTCAGAATATTAATGCCTAAATTAGTATGTTTTTTATACACTCAAACTAATGGTCTACACAATTCTAATGATTTTGTATCAAAAAAAAATTTATTTGAATTTGCAAGACCAGTAAGCCTAAATTATATAATTGGATATAGAGAAGGAAAAGATTTTGTTGAAACAAAAAAAGAAAAGTTTATATTTAAGCCTGACTGCTTAAATATATCTGAAGAATCTGAAAAATTACATGGTATTAGTATCAGTATAGCAAAAGAGAAAGGTATAGATCCAGAAGAAATAATGAATACGTTTAAAAAGGATATCAAAAATGTGTCTGTACTTGTTTCACATAATTTACCGTTTCATATAAAAGCGTTACAAGTTGAATGTTTTAGAAATTGTGTGAGTATAGACTTTAGTAATTATATTTTAATAGATACAATAAATTTCCATCATAATTTAGAGTATCCTAAGTTAAAGGAATTATCTAATCATCTTCTTAAAAAAGATTATTCAGAAAAAAAACAGAGTTACAATTTAGTTTTAATAAAAAAATGCTTTTTAAAATTATACAGTCAATATGAAAAATCTATTATTACACAATCGGCATAATTAGTTTATAACTTGTAAACATTACCATTGATTTGCATTTTGTAAAATTTTGTTTTAAAAGGCTTTTGATAAGTTGTTTGACATGTCTTATCTGTCCATTCCATTCTAAACTTTTTACAATTTTCTTTGGTAGTAAAATCCTTACACTCGTGATTAACATTTTTACAAGATCCAAGCATTTTACTTGAGTCATAGTTTTTATCATTTAAATCAGGATCTCTACAATAATTATTATCCCATCCATTAACTCCCTCAATTTTCAAAGTTTGCATATATGTATCTCCAATATCAGCTGATTTACAAGTATCAAATTTTTTGTATTTATAAACAAATTCATCTTTCTTTGGATCAAAGACTTTATTTATTAAACAACAATTCTTTTGAATTCTAATATCTTTTTTTTGTGTCTTAGGATCCATGTATTTTCCAGTTGAATGAATAATTGTAGTAGAATTACTTGGAGAAGCAATAGGTCTAAATGTTTCACTTTTAGAAATTCTCATAAAAAAATATTCATACATGAATTTTGAAACAAATATTATTATAATTAAACTAATTATATTATCAATATTACTCATATACAATCTACTAGAAATTATTTTTAATAAAATTGTTTACAAAAGAAATTGTTATAATTAATTGAAATCACAAGTAATTTCTTTTGAACAACAAGGACACTTATATTTACAAACTTTTCTTTTTGTAGAATTAATGAATTTTAATAACTCATCAATTTTGTCTTCCTTAACATAATCAATCAAGTTTAACATAATGCTCCTAAACATAAAATTGGTCTTATCATTATCAACTCTTTCTACATGTCCAAGTTCTATCAAGATAAAATTTAAAAATTCATCCGGAACATTATCGTTTCTATCTCTTACAAATTCTAATTTCAGAAATTTATCTGGAAAAACTATTTTATTCAATGATAATCTATCTTGAGAAAAATAAAACTTTGTAAATATATTAATTGTATTTTTAACCTCATCTGATATTCCACTTTCAGGACAAATTGGAATTTCATATCTAGGATAGTTTCTACTATTACTGGTCTCTCCATAAACAATACCCAAATAACAACATATTATTTTTTCATTACAAAATCTGTTTATATCCTTTGTTCCTATTTTTTTTGCTACTTTCCTTGCAATTTGATATCCAGTATCCCCATCACTCTCAAACCTATCTTCAATTACTAATCTAATATAAGTCCTTCCTTTATTCTCCAAATCACAATCTAATTGATCGTTATATTTTTCAAAGCCATATTTTGTTTTGTTGTTTAAAAATTCAACAAATATCATCCTAAAAACCTTCCATCCTTCCCAATTTATAATTCCATAAGAATAATCATTTTCAGATCTCCAATTATCTATCAGATAACTTACATGTTCTTCTAAATTTAATCTTAAAGAATATAATGCTAACCAAAACTCTCTTTTGATTTTCTTGTGATTTCTACTAACTAAACTCTGAATGACTTCGTTGTAGTATACTAATAGTGGATCATTAAAATTATCATTTACGTTATTCTTATCCATACAATTTATAAATTAACAGGTGACAATAAAATTTTCATCTTTTTTTTCCTCCCAGAAATCTTTCTCTAGTTCAGATTCGAAAAAGAAGCACTTTTCATTGATTTTCATCTTCTTTTCTTTCTTTTTGAAATGTTTCAAAGCTAAAGACTCTCTTTTTTTCTCTTCCTTGAAATCTACAAAGCATTGTTTTATAATATTAAAAGATGATCTAAGTTTTGACAATATAAATGTATTATTAATTTTATCCAAGCCTTTTCTCTTCCTTTTTAGACTAACAAGTCCTTTTTCAAGTTCTTGTTCTTTCTTGATTTTTTCTTCGATTTTTAATTTTTTTTCTTCAGCCTCTAAAAGTTTCTTTTCCTTTCTTTTTTGTTTTTTCTTATTAACAACTTGGTCAGGAGAATTATTACTAACATTTTCTTTTTCTAATAATTCATCTATTATTTTTTGGCGTTCGATATCACTACATTTACCCCCATAATTTACAATTACTGATGATGCTTTCTCTTTAATCTTGTCCACTAAAAATATCATCATTTCTTTTCCTTGTTTTTTATTCGGATAATTTAAGCAGATATCAAAAATTGTCAAACCAATAACACTTTTTTTTAAATAGTCGACACCCATTTTAATCAATTTCTCAGATACTTTTCTCATTCTGTTATTTACCGAATAATGCAAAAGTGTTTGGCCTTTACTATCTAATCCATGAATAATTCCTACACCTCTATCTTTGATAGATTCATTTATAGACTTTATAGTCAATATTTCATCTCCAGTTATTGATGCTTTGATCATATTTTCCATGTAAAGACCATTAATTGTTTCTTCTCTTAACCAAATCTCTAATTTTTCCCACTCCTTAGGATAATTGTTTTTATCTTTCCGAATCTTATCTATTCTATTTTGCAACTGATTGTAGCAAAAATAATAATCGTTTTTCAATGCTTCGGTGTAAGGAAAAAACCCAGTCACTGGATTTGCATAAGATATATCAGCTCCCATCAAAATTAGTTTTAATGTTAACTTCTTAAGTTCTTTGTTTTCTCTATTTCTACCTCTAAATTGTTTGAATTCAAATCTTGATACCGCATAATTTAATGGAGTGCATTCATAAATGTCTATCAAGTTAATGTCAGCACCTTTATCAATAAGAAACAAAGCAATTTCTTCTTCTCTCATTACTATGGAGTAATGTAATAAGTAAGTCCAATAGTCTTCTTTATCATTAATATTAATATTTTGTTCATTTTTCAAAATGTGTTTGATTACATCTAGACCATCTTTTCCTCCAATACTAATACTAACAAACATTCTACTAATGGGAGTTTTATTAGGCTTGTCAATGATTGACAACGGTATGTTTCCACTTTTATTAATTATATCATCATCTGACATAAATTTTGTAAATAGGGCGGTAGCATTGAATTTTTCAATTTTTATATAAAAAGAATTGAAAAATAAATTTTATAAGCAATTCTAAGGAATTTTATGTCTGATCAAGTAAAAAGTAAAACAAAGTCTAATTCTATAGATCAGATGCCAAAGAAAAAAATTATAAAAGGTTACAAGGGTATTATGGACCTGGATTTAACAAATGTTAATCCATCTCATCATAAGATAATGATATCTCAGCATGAACAGGATATTCTAGATTATATGAAGGAACAGGAAAAGTTAAAACCTGAGCAAAGGTATGATAATACAATAGGTAAAGCTATTCAAAAAGTAAATATTGCAAATAAAATACTTGCTAAACGTATGAAATTTCAACTGTAAATTGTTTTGACATTACATTTAATCTTTTGTACAACATGTATATGTTTCCCATGCTGTTGGAGTACCAGAGCATACACCATTTTTATTTTGACATATCCAATCCGTAAAGTAGAAATTTGTTGTTCCAAGATTTTCTGCACAATAATCACACATAAATTGACACCCAGTCCCTTCCCCAATTGTATAAGTTATACAATCTTGGTCACCAAGTCTTTTTTTATCAGAAGTAATGTAGATAAAAGAATACAAAATAGTAAGTAAATTCATATAATAGAATTAAAAAACTTGTTTTTAATTCTTTTTATACGACATAAGGGAATCGAACCCTTGGCAGTTGATTACTTCAAAAAATGGAAGTCAACTATGTTACCACTACACCAATGTCGTTTATGTCACGAACCGGGATCGAACCAGTGACCTCAAGATCTTCAGTCTTGCGCTCTCCCAACTGAGCTATCGCGACATTACATTAAAATGAAATTAACTTTTAAATAGAAACTATTTAAATTATTGGAATAATAAAATTTTTTAAGGAATCAATTCTTTGTTCGTAAACAACATTTATAGCATGCAAGTCCTTTGTAAATAATACTAATCTATCTACCATTTGTTGATGTGTTAACTTTTTTCTTGTAATTGCTAATTTCTCATAAAAAGAAAGATCTCCTAAAATTTTATTGTTATCTGTATCTGTAACATCAATTCCACTAGACATTAAATCACTTCGTGAACTCATTCTATAATAAATTTCTTCAAAACTCTCTTGTGGAAAATAAATTCTGTAAAAACCAAACAATAATGACCACATATAACATAAAGGTTCTTGTTCTTGAGGACCTACTAAGTTTATAATGAAATATTGATTTTTACCTAAGATATCAATACTTTTTTCTTTTTGTAAAACAAATTTTTCAGCATAATCCTCTTCTAAATTTTTATTAATTTCTTCGAAAATATTTGAGAAATATTTATATAAATCGTCATATTTTTCTTGATAACCCAAAACTATTCCATGAGGTTCAGCAATTTCTAATATATAATAAATTTTATTTAATTCATTTTTGTCATACTTTATTGATAAACAATTAGCATGACCTTCCCTTGCAATTGTATTTTTTTCTTTTTCAATATATTGATAACTCAAAATAGAGATAAAATTTTTTTTATTTTTAATTGCTTCTGTTATTTTTTTTATCATAACATCTTTATGATCTTTGTAATAGTTATCAAAATAATCGATAATAAATCTATCTTTTTCAATAGCCTCTTCAATCTTCATCTCAATAGGATTTCTAATATTTTCAATCTGGTTCTCTAATATTTCACGACTTTCTACAAATTCTTTAAATTCTTGACTATTATTTTCAAACAAAAAATTGTATTTTTCCGATTTTATTCGCGGAAAATAAGATGAAAGGGATATTAATTCATCTTTTAAATCTCTCAAGTTATCCACATAAGAATCTGTTTCATTGCTAATAAAATTTTCTAAATTGACATATGGTTTTCTAATTTTTTTGGCCAAAGAAAATATAAATTTTTCAATATGGCTCAAAAATTTAATCATCATAATTTCTATTATTGAAGTAGTTTTTATTTTGTCATTTCTAAAAAGTTTTTTAACTTCACTATCGCCATGGAAGCTTGCTGTTATCTTTTCAAAAATACTTTTATACTCAGCATCAGTATTTTGTTGATCGTCGCCTTCTTCTTGGTTTGTATCAATAATATTCAATGGTTTATTTTCATCAATACTTGTAACTAAATTAATAGTTTTACTAAAAATCTGTGAAATTATATCAATAACAAAAAGTGGTCTATCATAAGGATTTACGGTTAATGTTGACAAATATAACGATTTTTCTTTTCGGTCAAGTTCATCATAAAACTTGAAACTATCAACTAAATT